>OHBJ01001022.1_pt1 | contig 19024 bp, 18 predicted proteins | sample 1577241 | NCBI WGS metagenome assembly OHBJ01 (sample SAMEA3541594, study PRJEB24748) | human gut metagenome | biome: human gut; feature: human-associated habitat; material: faeces | place: China | collected 2012 | reverse complement strand
TGTTGGTCTGTATGTGTCAGTTGGCGTGACGCTAGGGCAGATGTATACCGACTCGGAAATTACCGCTATCTCTGCGGCGGGGGGCAGTCCGGGACGCTTGTACAAAGCCGTTCTTTATCTGGCGATACCGCTAAGTATTTTTGTCACCCTTCTGTCGATGTATGGTCGTCCGTGGGCTTATGCGCAGATTTATCAACTGGAGCAGCAGTCGCAGTCGGAGCTGGATGTTCGCCAGTTGCGGGCAAAGAAATTTAACACTAACGATAACGGACGAATGATCCTTTCGCAGACGGTTGATCAGGATAATAATCGCCTGACTGACGCGCTGATTTATACTTCTACTGCCAATCGAACCCGCATTTTCCGCGCCCGTTCGGTTGATGTGGTTGACCCATCACCCGAGAAACCGACCGTTATGTTGCACAACGGCACTGCCTATCTTATCGATCATCAGGGGCGTGATGACAACGAACAGATCTACCGTAATCTGCAATTACATCTGAATCCGCTGGATCAAAGCCCTAACGTCAAACGCAAAGCGAAATCGGTCACGGAGCTGGCGCGCTCCGTCTTTCCAGCCGATCATGCCGAACTGCAATGGCGGCAAAGCCGTGGCCTGACCGCATTGTTGATGGCGCTGCTGGCCATTTCATTAAGTCGGGTAAAACCGCGGCAAGGGCGATTTTCAACGTTATTGCCACTGACGTTGCTGTTTATTGCCATTTTTTATGGCGGTGACGTCTGCCGTACGCTGGTGGCTAACGGCGCGATTCCCCTCATTCCTGGTTTGTGGTTAGTACCCGGACTCATGCTAATGGGCCTGCTGATGCTGGTCGCACGCGACTTCTCTTTGCTGCAGAAATTTTCCCGATGAATGTTTTCAGCCGCTATTTAATCCGTCATCTCTTTCTCGGTTTTGCCGCCGCCGCAGGGCTATTGCTGCCGCTTTTTACCACCTTCAACCTGATTAACGAACTGGATGATGTCAGCCCGGGCGGTTATCGCTGGACTCAGGCGGTGCTGGTGGTGCTAATGACCTTACCGCGCACACTGGTCGAACTTTCGCCATTTATCGCCTTATTGGGAGGGATTGTCGGCCTGGGGCAGTTATCGAAAAACAGTGAGCTTACCGCCATTCGCAGCATGGGGTTTTCTATCTTCCGTATTGCACTGGTGGCGCTGGTTGCAGGGATATTGTGGACTGTTTCGTTAGGCGCCATAGATGAGTGGGTAGCGTCGCCATTACAGCAACAGGCGTTGCAAATCAAATCGACCGCCACCGCGTTGCAGGCACACCGGTAGCGACAGCAACACCTGTGGCAACTGGCACACCAACGGCAACCGCATCTGGCGGACACTACCGCTTTGACAACCTGCCGACCTACATAGAAAAGGACGGTCAGAGATATTTAGTGGGGTATCAGATGCAGCTTTGTGAGATGCCGGAAGGATATGCTGCAACGAAATATCATGCGGCTGCCGACAGCGACAAGGACAGCGATCTGATCGCCGGCACACTGGATCTGCAGGAGCCGGATACATTCCTGATCCTGGCGAAAGCATTCAGCGGAAATACACCGTATTGCTGTCAGGTTCGCGGCGTGGACTATGACATTGTAAAGGCGGCAGATGTCACCGGATATGACGGCGGCATTGTGCAGAAGGATTCTCATGTATCGATCTCCGGTATTGTCTGGGACGATGCAGACCGAGATCATCAGATCAGCGACGGCGAATCCGGTATCGCCAATGTGAAGATCATACTCCGGCAGTATTATCGCCGCAACGGAAAGTGGGAACTGCTGCCTGAAGCAAAACAAGTTGCCTATACCAATGCAGACGGACAATATCGTTTCGACGACTTGCCGCTGTCTGTGACGGTGAACGGTGTCACATATCTGGCAGGATACCGCCTGTGGATCGATTCGATTCCGGCAGGATACAATGCGGAAGAATATGCTGACATATCGTCGGGCAGTGTGGAGATTCGTGCAGAGGAACGCACGTTGGACGGCTGTATGATTCTGGGAATTCCAGAAGAAAAGGGTGTCACGTCCGGAACTTGTCTGGAAGGATTCAACATCGCCAAGGGCGAGGATATGGCTTTTCTGAATGTCTTTCTGAATCGTGATCCGGAAGAATCTACGGAAACAACAACGGCTACAGATCTTGTTACGACAACAACCGAAACCGCAGTTTCTACGGAATCGACGACACAGACCAGTACTTCGGCATCTGCGGAAACTACCTCTGTGGAAAGCAGTACCACGGAAACCAGTACGTCAACCGTGTGGACTACAGCAAGCACTACAGAATCCAGTACAGCAACAACACGGACTACGGCAAGCACTACGAAAACCAGCACCACAACAACACGGACTACAGCAAGCACTACAAAAACCAGCACGACAACAGCACGTACTACAGCAAGCACTACAAAAACCAGCACGGCAACAACACGGACTACAGCGAAAACGCAGTCGTCTCATACTACTGCAACCACACGTACGCATACTACAGCTACGAAACAAACCACCAGCAGCGTTACAACCTCGAAACAGACTACCCACAGCACGTCACACACAACAACAGCGAAAGTCACCGCATCACCGGCAACACATACGATTGCAAAAACAACCACGCACACGACACATACCACCAGTCACAGAACGACTGCCGGCACAACCAGTATCACTACCCAGAGAACATCTGTGACGACTTCCCGAACCACGGGAACGACCCACACGACAGCTACTGTAACGACTACTGGCAGCACGTCAGTCACTACTTCCGCAATACACCGCACGACATCTTCGACAACACAGCAGACTACAGCAACGGTGACACTCTCCAGTGCAGGTCCGACCAGCGTGACAACTACGACACATACCACCAGTCAAACTACTACCCAGACAACGCCGAAACGAACTACGGTATCTCAGACGAATACCACGTCTGTAGCACCGACCAGCCGCACCACTTCTGCGACAGTTTCCACGACTGGAACCACCAGCACGGGAACGACAGACAGCAGTGCATCGACTGGAACACAGACCACACACCACAGCACGCATACCACGACACAAACCACCACAGTTACTGAAACAACGGTGAACAGCACTTGCGAAACATCGGGTGCTTCCACCAGCATTCGACAGACCACATTGCGGAAAAATCACGTGAGCGGGGACACTGTCACGACTACCACAACAGCTGCAAACAGAGAGCATGCGGCAGGTCATCACACGCAGACGACAACAACGGCGGCAGATGTTTCTGCACAGACCTCTGGAACAAAGCGGATACCGCTTCCGCGGCAGCAAAACATTTCGGGAACGCCGAAAACCGGAGATACCACACTGCACATCACCATTTTGATCGCAGCCTGCGGATTCTCACTGCTTCTGGCAATCCTGACAAAGCGGCGTAAAAAGTAACTGCATGCTCAGATGACTCTGGGCGGCATCAGAAAAAGAGTCACACTCGAAAGGGTGTGGCTCTTTTTGCGTATGAGTGTGTGCGGTTCTGTTTTTGAAGCAGAAAGGTGTCTTGCTTTTTGGAAAAAATTGTGGTATGATAAAAATGAGGAAGAATGTGTCGAAGGGAGCGTAGATGGCGTGATTCGAATCGCGGTGGTAGATGATGAGAAAGATCAGATTTTTCAGTTGAAAAAAATCATTCAAAGCTTTTTTCATGAAAAGGGGAAAAGCATTATGGTTTCTTGTTTTACACAGGGGGAAGAACTGCTTACGCAAAGCACTGATTTCGATATGATATTTTTGGACATTCAAATGGAAGGTATTGATGGGATTGAAACGGCAAGATTGATTCGACAAAAAAATAAAAAAGTTGCTCTGATATATGTTAGTAATTATTCAGAGCAAATGGCAGCATCTTTTGCAGTACATCCATTTTCTTTTTTAGAAAAGCCCATTCAAAACTCAAAAATTCGGGAAGTACTAGCAGAGTATTTACAGTACTATGGCACAGAGGAAAAAAATTATATTTCATTTCCCATGCATCACGGAAATGTTGTCATAGAACCTCAAAAAATTCTTTATTTTGAATATGAGGGAAATCGAAAAGTCAAGCTGGTATCTACAGAAACTGTATATCATATTATTGGCAGCATGAGTGAATTAGAAAACCAACTACAACAATATCATTTTATCATGCCGCATAAAAGTTTTTTGGTCAATGTGGCATGTATCAATTCATTTTACAATGATATTATTCTTTCAAATGGCATGAAAATACCAATTGCAAAAAACAGAAGAAAACAAGTCCATGAAAAGATCAGTGACTATTTGCATCACCATTTGCAGAAATAGGAGGTGTTTCTGATGAAATTATTATTGAGTTGTATGGTAAGCCTTACTTGTACCTTTTCTGGAATATGGGCGTTATCTAATTTTTTCTCCATTCAAAAATCTGAGATTTGGCTGCGTTTTCTTAGTGTGACGATAATTTCTGTTTTACAAGGATTGATGTGTATATTTGGAATTCCGATTCTAAATACAATAAGTATGTTGGCAATGATTGTTTTATCCACGATTATTTGTTTTCGTATACCAAAAATCTCATTTTTAATTTATGACTTCCTGATTGCATTGATTTGTTTTATAGCTGATGCTATGTCAACGCTGAGCTTGTCCTTTGTGACACAAAAAACGATTTCGTCTGCGGTTGCGGAAGATAGTTTAACGATTTCAAGCTGCCTTCGAACTTGTTTGCTTACATTTATTTTATGTCACATTGTCTTTTCTATGATTCGAAAGAAAAAGAGTAGTTTTGTATGGTATGAATCGATCTCATATGCAATTTTAGCAACTGGAGAAATTATCACTGCCAATTACATCATAGAAAATATTGCAAATACGCATTCCGGAACATTCTTGGTTTTCTTTTTAACAGGCTGTATTGTGCTAGATGTCTACATTGTTTTTGTATTTTATCGTGTTTCTGCGATTCGGGAAATGGAAAAGAAAAACGCATTGTTGCAGCAGCAAACAGATATGCAAATGGCAGTTTATCGTGATCTTGAAAAGCGGTATCAAAATTCTATGACGATCATACATGATGTAAAGCGGCATGTAAATGCTTTAGAGGGATTGATACAGACTGAAAATTTGACAGAGGCAAAACAGTATGAAAAATCGTTATATCAACAGCTGGACAAACTGCACCCATCATTTCATTGCAGCAATCAACTGCTATCTGTTATCCTAAATCATGAGTTGCTGAAAGCAGAACAGAAAGGTATTCAATTAAACTTGAATATTTTATATGATAAGCTTGATTTTTTATCAGATATGGACTTAACAACAATCGTTTCGAATCTTTTAGATAATGCAATAGAAGCAGTTTCGGAATTGGATAAAGACAGAACTGTTTTGTTTGTAATCGAAGAACAAATGCAGTGCTGTATGATTCACACGGAAAATAAGTATGAAAAATTAAGTCCAAATACGGAGAACAGTTTTTTGTCTACTAAAAATGGACATGCAGGAATCGGCTTAAAAAACATTGAAATGACCGTTAAAAAATATAATGGAATCTGGAAAGCGACAGTTGAAAATAACAGCTTTGTGGTGTCTATCACGATTCCGATAGATTCTCAGCCAATTATATGAAATTCGAACCCGATAGTGATTTTGCACAAAAATGCTATCGGGTTTTTGTTACCCCATTCCCGAATAATGCAGATTATTCCCGTTTAGTGCAAAGCTATTGATTTTTTCCAGTTGGACTGCTATACTAAAAATGTAAGAGAAATCTTATTAAATCTAAAATGAGAGGAATGTTTTACATGAAAAAGAATTCGAAAATAGTGTGGAAGAAAATGGCGGAGGCAGCAAGAAAGACATCTTCGTTCTGGTCGAACTTCCCGTGCTCTTATTGGAACTATGAGCCGAAAATGCCCAAGTCTGTAAAGAAAATGCGGAAGTTCTGATGCTGGAGAAACTTTCGGAGAGGTTTACCGAAAAATTAGTTTCTCTGGGGATTGTTCAGAAAGAAGATGCAGAGATCTACAGCTTCGGATTTTTTCAGCTTTTCATGATGCTGATAAACGTTGTCACAACTATATTTCTTGGGGTTGTGTTCCGTCAGTTTTGGCAGTGCCTGTTGTTAAACGCCTCATATATTCCGATTCGTATGTGTGCAGGCGGACATCATGCCAGCAGTCCGGTAAAGTGCTACATGTCATCTACGGTGATGATTGCAGGGCTGTTGGTTTTGGTGCGATGGGTGTCGATAAATTTATGGATTTCTGGCGGTTTGATTTTGATTTCAAGTGTGGTGATTGCGATTTTATCGCCCGTAGAAACAGAAAATAACCCTTTAGATGAAATAGAGAAGCATGTTTATCGTATGCGGACATATATTGTTTTGGGAATTGAAATTGCAGTGACCATAGTTACATTGTGTCTGCATATCAATGTGGCAGCCAAAATTATAGCCTTGGGGTTGTCCACAGAAGCAGTAATGTCGATAGTTGGAAAAATCGAGTGCTTGCAGAGAAAAAAGTTACAAAGTCTGTCATTTAAAATTAGAGGAGAAAAATGAAACATGAAAAAGTTTATTCAGAAAACCGTAGCTGGTGTTTCGGCACTGGCAATGACGGCGGCGTTGAGTGCGACAGCTGTTCCGGCATTTGCAGATGAGTATGAGGCAGTGCAGGAAGCGGATTTTGTTCAGTCTTATGCCGTTGGTGATGAACAACTGGTAGCAGAATATTTGCTCGATCTGGGTTTTTCAATTGATGAAACTACAGAACTGATGAATCTTTATCAGCAGGGCGAAACAAACAACGAAGTTGTTGCTTATGCAAGTAATTCAGAAAAAAGAGCGTATTACAGCAATTATTTGATTGGAACAGAACACCATATTGCTATTATCACTACGAATGCTAAAAATGCTAAGGGACGTGCATCGGTTAACTTGTGGGCAAATGCTGATTTTATTAGCGATATTGGCGGTGCAAGTTCTTCGCACACTTATACTGGATATAATGGTGTGGTTTCTACTTCTGGTTCCTATTTTATGGATGATGATGATTCGACTATATATGATGATATTACAATTTCAAACTTGAAATCGTATCCGACTGCTGAATCTAAGGTTATTTGCACTGCTTATGTAACTTATACTAGTAAGGTAAAAAGTGAAGCTGCACTTCGCAATCACATTCAATATGATTATACATATACATCAAATGGCTCTACCATTGATGTTGCTACATATGCACGGGCAGATTTGAACAGAGATGGCGAAGTAGATGATCTTGACTGGAATGCAATTGCAACTTATATGGCAAGACTTAATAAAAATGCTGCTAATGCAGATGAAGCTTTAGACTTTGGGTTTGAGGGTGTTACTGCTCCGATTGATTTAGCAAAACTCTCTGCCGATATTAACCGTGATGGAAAATTGGACGATCAGGATGTTATAATGTATGGTAAAGTCGTTTCAGGACAAGTAGAACTGTAATTTTCTTTTCATGAAAGGAGATGTTTTCTATGAAAAAAATTTTGAAAAACGTACTTCTCTTTTCCGCATTGATTGGCAGTGTGAACTGTCTTGCTTTGCCGGCGGCAGCGGTTGATGTCGCAACGGCAACATCGTACATGGAAACTACAGACGATTCAAAATATCCGTCCAGTGGAACCTGTGCATCTGGTGCAACATGGACTTATGACTATCCTAATCGCGAATTGCATATTAGCGGTTCTACGATAAGAATAGATGAAATGCCGCAACTTCCTTGCCGTAAAATTGTTTTTGAAAAAGATTTCATTCCGCCGGAAAATAAGTTTTATGAACATACGGATTTAAATACGTTTGTAATGTCAATAACACTTCGTTCTCCTAATGAAATTCGTCAAATATATTGCTACCCCAATAGTCCATTTGCGAAAGAATATGAAAAAATTATAGCATCTACAGAGGACGACGGTTGATGTAGGTCATGTCGTTGATCTCGATTGACCCGTTCGCATCGTCAAGCCGGATCCCCGAACCTTCTGCTTTCAACGTGCAATGTATCTGTGAAATGGAATCACGTTGATTGAAATTTAGTTTGGCGAGATTCGCATTCTGGAGGTTCAGATTGAAGTTGTAGGCCGGTAATGAGTCGTTGAAATCGAGCCCTCCATCGAAAAGAAAAGTCAGATTCGGATCTTTCGAATCAATGGAACCGGTGAATTTTTTGTTTTCGATGTTTCCGTTCAGGGCGATCCCTTGGTAAGTGTAGTCGTTGTAGCCTAAAGATCGGATATCTGCGTGGGCCTGCATTTTGAGATCTTGTCCCCATATGCCTTGCACGGCCGAGGTGAGGGTCAGTTTCCCCAGTTTGGTTTGTTTGAGCAGAGATCCGACTCCGAATTCGCGGACATTTAACGAACCGTTGAATGCGGTTGTCCGGGTTGTTCCCGCAAGTGGATTTATGTGTAATTTTAAGTCGGCATTTCCAATAGAAGTACGCAATTCTCCGTCGGAGGTGAAATTATTGTACAAGCCGTCGAAGTGTCCCGAGAATACTATATTACCGACTTTGTTAAGCATCTCTTTTTTGCGGATATCCAGGGGTTTACCCGTGATATCCTCTATGATGTAAGAGATGTCGTCGGCACGGGTTTCCAAATTTTGTATGTAGAATGAGAAGTCGGTTTGTCTTACGTCAGGTAATCCGGTGATGTCGAATTGCAGTTTGATGCGGGTGTCACGCATTGTGGCATCAGTTACTTCGCCGCTGAGTGCTGCAGCGCCGCCTGCTCTCGGTCGACCGCGAGCTCTGGCTCCAGGAGTGCGAGGACGCGCGTGAGTATTACGAGAAGATCGGCAAGGTGCCGCCTGAGCTCTACGAAGAGCTCGACGCGCTCGAAATGAGATTGAACCGCGGCTATAAGGTCAAGCACGAATAAAACGAAGCAATGCAAAAAAGGAACCGCTCGAAGAGCGGTTCCTTTTTTAACGTATCAAGTCTCGTAAAATTTGCGCCGCGCAGAGCGCAGCGAAACTTTCTCAAGAAAGCGGCTTCACCGCTTTCTTGAAGCTATCTTACGACGCCAAACTGGAAGAGATAGTCTCTCCACATCGGATAGTACGCGGCCTTGACGTGGACGCCGTCGCCAGAGTATTCCGGCGTCAGCGCGCCGGTAGAGTCGTCGAAGACGGGATTGCAGTCGATGTAGAAGACCGTTTCGTTGTCGGCGAGCTTTTGGAGTTCGGCGTTGCGTGCGTCGATGGTCGAATTCTTAAAGAACGTCGCGTCGGACTTTTCCTGCGTCGTGTGGAAGATGGCCTGCAAAAAGATGATGGCGTCAGGCTGGAGCTCGCGTACTTCGTCGAGCAGGACCTTGTACTGTGCGGCCCAGCTCTCCGCCGTGCCGGTACCGAGCTCGTTGATGCCGAGCATCAGGTAAATTTTGCCGTAGTGCTTGTCGGAGAGCGCCTGCGCAAGCGTCTGCTTGCCGGGGAACTCCGCCTTTTCGACCGCCGACCAGACCGTCAGGCCGTTGTGGCAGAGGTAGTCGGCGTTATTGAGGCCCGCATAGTCCTTGAAGCCGTCGGTGTGCGAGTCGCCGATGAACAGCGCGTCGTCAAAGTAGCTCGCGTCCACCGTGGTGAAGGGGGAGTCGGGCTCTTCCGGTTTGGGCTCCGGTTCCGGGTCCGGAAGCGGAGCGGGGTCTGGGACGGGAGGAGGTTCGGGCGCTTTGGGCTCGCTCCACGGGTAGACCCCGTCTGCGGCCGCTGTGGCCATTGCCGCGACGGGTGGCGTCGCGGCATCCAGTTTTTCAAGATAGTCCTGATATACGCCGGTGGGATCGAGCGCGGCGTAAACGTTGAGCGCCAGCGCGCTGACAAAGCACAGCGGCAGCAGGAAAAAGGGACGAGAGGACATGAAAGGTCTCCTTAGAAACGGGAATAGAGGAAGGCGTTGCCCGACGAGGTGGCGATGAAGTACACGCACACCCAGAAGAGCAGAAACAGCGGGAGCTGGACGAGTAAACTGCCGCGGTGCTTTTCATAAAAGCGGCGCGGCTGCGGCAGACAGAAGAAGATGGCGAGCAGCAGCAGCCACCAGTAGGATGAGAGCAGCTTGAGCGCATCCTGCGCAGACACGGCGCTGTGTGCGCCGAACAGCGGGAACAGGCGGGAAAAATACGCGCCGACATCCTTTAAGCGCGTGATGCGGAAAATGACCCACGTCTGCGGGATGACGAAGAGGAGATAGACGTGCGAGAGCACTTTATGCTCCTTGAGAAAATCGCCGATACAGAACTTTTCGAGCAGGATGAATCCAAGCAGCATCACACCCCAGAGGACAAAATTCCAGCTCGCCCCGTGCCAGAGGCCGGTGAAAAACCACACGACCGTGAGCGAGAGCACCGTGCGGGCATTGCCGTTGCGGCTGCCGCCGAGCGGGATGTAGACATAGTCGCGAAACCATGTGCCGAGCGTGATGTGCCAGCGGCGGTAGAACTCGCTCACCGAGCGCGCGGTGTAGGGCAGGTCAAAGTTGCGCGGCACAGGCAGCGCGAGCATCTGCCCGAGGCCCATCGCCATAAGAGAATAGCCGGAAAAGTCAAAGTAGAGCTGCAAGCTGTAGCTCACCGCGCCGAGCCATGCGAGCGGCGTCGACAAATATTCGTAACCGATGCGCTCGAGCGATGCCCACAGCGGCGCGAGCTGGTCGGCGAGCAGCACTTTGAAGCACAGGCCGACAACAAAGAGCTCAAAGCCGGAGAATACGTCCTCGCGCGTGATCGTGCGTTCCTTCAGTGCGCCGCGCCATTCGCGGCAGCGTAAGATCGGCCCCATCGTGAGCTGGGGGAACGCGATGGTGAAAGCGGCGTAGTCGATGAGGTTTTTCTCCGCCTCCTCGCCGCGATAGACGTCGATGAGGTACCCCGCGCTCTGGAAGAGGTAGAAGCTGACGCCGAGCGGCAGCGCAAGCTCGACAAGGGAGAACGCCGTCCCCGTCAGTTTGCCCAGATTTTCCAGAATAAATGCGGCGTACTTGAAATACACGAGGCAAAAGAGGTCCGCCGCCAGCGCGATGATCAGCAGTGCTTTTCGCGTGCGGACTTCTTTCCGCGCCATTGCGCGGGCGAGGGCGTAGTGCAGAAGCAGCACGCCGGACAGCAGCAGTGTGTCGCGCGCGCCCGCGCCGATGAAGTAGAAGGCAAAGCTGCCCAGCACGAGCGCAGCATTTTTGAAGCGAAAGGGCAGAATGTAATAGACCGCGAAAAACAGCGGCAGAAAATAAAAAAGAAACGTAAGGTCGGAAAAGCTCACGGGGAAACTCCTGTCATAATTTGTCAGCGTCTTATTGTACACGCCGGGGCGGAGCGCGGCAATGGAAAAATCAGGAATTCGTCAAGAAACCGCCGGGTAAGCCAAAACATGAGATTTTGGTTTACATGCGGCGGCAAGCGTGCTACAATCCTAAGACGGCGGCTGCGAAAAACGCAGCGTTTGATATTTTATGTCAATCGTAAGCGATAAGCCGCCGACTGTCAACCTCAAAAGGGTAACAATTTCGGTTACATTTTGTAACGGAGGACGCTATGGGAAAAGAGACTGTTTTGGCGCTGCTGCTGCGGGAAAAGGGACACTTCGTCTCCGGCGAGGCCGTCAGCGCCGAGCTCGGCATCACGCGCGCGGCCATCTGGAAGAGCATTTCCGCCCTGCGCGCGCAGGGGTACGAGATCGACGCCGTCACGGGACGCGGCTACTGCCTCAAGTCGCTGCCCGACACGCTGACCGAGCAGACCGTGCGCAGCTACTTGGGACCTGTCGAAACCGTCGGCAAGCGCATCGACTGCTTTGATTCCATCGACTCGACAAACGCCTACTTAAAGCGCATTGCGCTCGACGGCGCGCCGGACGGTACCGTCGCCGTCGCGGCGGAGCAGACGAGCGGCCGCGGTCGCCGCGGCCGCAGCTTTCAGAGTGCGGCGGGTAAGGGCGTTTACCTGTCGATCTTGCTGCGTCCGAAGCTTGCGCCGTCGCAGCTGATGCCGCTCACGGGTCTCATCGCCGTTGCGATGAGCCGCGCGGTCGACCGCGTGGCGGGGACGCACTCGCAGATCAAGTGGACAAACGATCTCATCCTGAACGGCAGAAAGCTCTGCGGCATTTTGACCGAGCTGAGCGTCGAGGGTGAGACCGGCGAGCTCCAGTATGTCGTGGCGGGCATCGGCTTCAACGTCAGCCAGCGCGAGGAGGACTTCGCCGGCGAGGTCTCGAAGATCGCAACGTCCATCCTGCGCGAGACGGGCAGGCTCATTTCGCGCGCGGAGCTGTCCGCGGCGATGATCGAGGAGCTCGATGCGCTTTATACGGCGCTCAGATCCGGAGAGACGAGCGGGTATCTCGACGAATACCGCCGCCGCTGCGTGACCATCGGGCGCGAGGTGCAGCTTTTGTGGCAGGATACGAAGGAGAAAGTCACGGCGCTTGACGTGGACGAGGAGTTCGGCCTCATCGTGCGCCGCGAAAACGGGACGGTCGAGACCGTCCGCACGGGTGAGGTGTCCGTGCGCGGCCTTTACGGATATGTGGAGTAAGGAGAAAGTGTTTTGAAGGAACTTTTGGAACTGTTTCTCACCTTTGCCAAGATCGGCGTGATGACCTTTGGCGGAGGTATGGCGATGCTGCCGATCCTCGAGCGCGAGGTGGTGCAGAATAAGCACTGGGCAACGGAAGAAGAGCTGGTGGACTATTTTGCCATCGGTCAGTGCACACCGGGCATCATCGCCGTCAACACGGCGACATTTGTCGGACAGAAGAGAAAAGGCGCGATGGGCGGCATCACCGCGACGCTCGGCGTGGTATTCCCCTCGCTCGTCATTATCACGATCCTGGCGGGACTCATTACGAACTTTGCCCACCTTGCCTGGGTGCAGAACGCCTTTGCAGGCATTCAGGTGTGTGTATGCGTGCTCATCCTGAACGCTGTGCTCAAGCTGCTGAAAAAGTCGGTCGTGGATAAGCGCACGGCGGTCATCTTTGTTATCGTGCTGCTGGGGAATATGCTGCTGAGCGTTTCGCCGGTGTGGTTCGTGCTGCTCTCGGCGATGTCCGGCATCGTGCTGAAAAATCTTGAGGGGAGGGCGGCAAAATGACCTTGTATCTTCGCTTATACTGGGAATTTTTCAAAACGGGCCTGTTTGCCATCGGCGGCGGCATGGCGACGCTGCCGTTCCTTAAGGATATCGGGGCGACCACGGGCTGGTTTTCGCAGACGGACCTGATGAACATGCTGGCTGTGTCGGAATCGACGCCGGGTCCTGTCGGCATCAACATGGCGACCTATGTCGGCTATACGGCCGGCGGCGTGCCGGGCGCGATCGTCGCCACCATCGGCGAGGTGACACCGTCGATCATCGTCATTTTGATCGTTGCGGCGATGCTCGCCAAATTCCGCGACAGCCAGTATGTCGCCAACGCATTCTACGGCCTTCGTCCCGCCTCCACCGGCCTGATCGGCGCGGCCTGCGCGGGCGTGATGCTTCAGGTGATCGCCGGGATCACGAGCGCGTCGCAGGAGGATTCCATCCTGATGAAATTCTCGTGGGACGGCGCGATCAGCTGGCGCGGCATCATCCTTGCGCTGGTGCTGCTCGTCTTCACGCGCTACATCAAAAAGACCAAGGACCTGCACCCGATCGTCTTTATCGGAGTCTCCGCGGTGATCGGCGTCGTGTTCCACTTCGCGGGAGTGTAAAAGATATTCAAAAAAGAGGGACGCAGCTGAAAGCTGCGTCCCTCTTTTTTGAGAAAGATGCGTTCCGCTTTGCGCCTTGCCGCCCGAAAGGCGGCTGCGACACGCGCGGAGCGAGAAGTGTTTTTCCGGCGTACACGCCGCCGGAAAAACGGATTCCAATTAATTTCGTGTCTGCGGACGCCTGGGCAGCCGTTGGCGGCTCTGCCGCCTTACGGATGCCGCGTACCCCTTGCGGGTAAAACTCTGCGAGACTTTTTTAACCGCTGCGTTAGTCGGCGGAGGCGATGTGGCTGGCGATGCGCTGCATGATCATGTCGAGGGCGACTAAGTTGTGGCCGCCTTCAAGCACAATGATATCGGCATACTTGCGGCTCGGCTCGACGAACTGCTCGTGCATGGGCTTGACGGTCGTCAAATACTGCGTGATGACGCTCTCGAGCGTGCGGCCGCGGTCGCGCACGTCGCGCAGCGCGCGGCGCAGAATGCGCACGTCGGCGTCGGTCTCGACAAAAATTTTGATGTCAAGCATTTCGCGCAGCCGCGGGTCCTGGAAAATGAGGATGCCCTCGACGATGACGACCTTGCTCGGCCGGATGAGCTCGGTCTCACTTGTGCGCTGGTGGTCTGCGTAGGAGTAGACAGGGCAGCGGATGGCCTTGCCCGCCTTGAGCTCCTTAAGCTGCTCGACCATCAGATCGGTCTCGAAAGCGTCGGGGGTGGTCGTAATTCTGCTTGCAGCGCTCTTCAAAGGGCCTGTCCTGATATTTATAATAGCTGTCGTGGTGCACGACGCTGATATCGTCGCCGAAGTGCTGCTTCAGATGCTCGGTGAGCGTCGTTTTGCCCGAGCCGGTGCCGCCTGCAATGCCAATGAAGATGGTGTTCATCGCCAGACCCTCCATGAATCGTTTGTTGTTAAGTCGATTATAGGAAGACTTTGGCGAAAAAGCAAGGCCGCGCGGCGGAATGCGGCAAAAATTTGCGTGTTTCGGTTGACGCGGGACAAAAAAGCAAGTATTATGTAAAGGAACGCGGCACCGTGTGTGCTCGCGCGCAGAGACTCTATTTTGACAAAAGAAAGGAGCGTCGGCATGAATCTTCTCAAGTGCCCGCGCTGCGGCGAAGAATATTCCCCCAGCTATCGCAGATGCCCGTTCTGCGAGGAGGGAGACCATCCCCGTAAGATCAAGTACAACTCCAGCAAACAGAGCGGCGGCCGGCGCGTTTCGGATAAAAAGCAGACGCAGTCCGTCCGCGGCGCGATGGCGGCGGTGCTCGTCGTCGTGCTGCTGCTTCTGAGCTGGTCGCTCTTTGGTGACAAGATCGTCGCAAAGATCACGCCCGCCGACGACGACGATACCCCCGGCGTGCAGGACGATGTCAATACGCCCGACGACAGCAATACGAACACGGACGATCCGAACGCGAACAACGGCGGCACCACTGACCCGAACACCGGTGATGAGCCGAACGCAAATGATCCTGCAAACAGCAGCGACACAACTGCCACCAATCCCGGCACCACGACAACCCCATCCACCCCGACGGTGGATGCCTCGGCCCTGAGCATCAAGACGAACGTCGGTACGACGCTGCCCAAGGACGGAAACGGCAACTTTGACTGCACGATCAAGCCGAGCGAGACCATCCGCCTGAGCGTTTCCGGCACGGACGCGGCCGCGACCTGGGCGGTGGCGGACGCGAGCGTCCTGTCCATCTCGGCGGACGGCTTGATCACGCCTGCCAAGGTGGGTACCACGACTGTGACGGCCACCGTTGGCGGCGCGGTGCTGACCATCACGGTGCGCATCAAGTAAAGAGAAAAAAGAACGGCCGGGGGCCGTTCTTTTTTTACGCAAAAAGGGGCGGCTTTCCTTGCAAGCACTGCCCGCCTGTGCTACAATTACCTTGAAAAAGTATTTGCAGGAGCTATCGACCATATGACGACCCGTGAATTTCAGCAGAAAAAGCCGCTTTCCATTCTCTTCACCTACTTCAAGCCGCACCGCGGCCTGTTTATCATGGACCTTGTCTGCGCGACGGTCGTTGCGCTCATCGATCTCGCCTTCCCGCTCGTGACGCGCAAGTCGATGTACGACCTTTTGCCGAATCAGCAGTACCGCACGTTTTTTATCGTGATGGGCGTGATGATGGCGGCGTTCATTGTGCGCGCGCTTTTATACTATGTCATTTCTTACTGGGGACACACATTCGGCATTCTGGTGGAGGCGGACATCCGCCGCGACCTTTTCACGCACGTGCAGGAGCTGGACGTCAGCTTCTTTGACCACAACCGCACGGGCCAGCTCATGAGCAGGCTGACGAGCGATCTCTTCGAGATCACGGAGCTCGCCCACCACGGCCCCGAGGACCTGCTCATTTCGACGCTGACGATCGTCGGCGCGCTCGCCATCCTGTTTTCCATCGAGTGGCGGCTCGCGCTGGTCGTGGCGTGCATCCTGCCGGTATTCATCGCGGTCATCATGTCGCGCCGCAGCAAGATGACGGCAGCCTCGCGCGGCGAGAAGCAGAAGACTGCCGCCATCAACGTCGGCATCGAGTCGTCGCTCTCCGGCATCCGCACGGCGCGCGCCTTTGCCAACGAGGAAGAGGAGATCGACAAATTCAACGCGGCGAACGAGGAATTCAAGGTCTCCAAGCGCAAATTCCACCACGAGATGGGTGTGTTCAACGCGACGATGGAATTTTTTATGACGTTGCTCTCCGCCGCCGTCATCACGGTGGGCGGCTATCTCATCATGCGCGGCGAGATGAACTACATTGACCTCATCACGTTTTCCCTTTACATCGCAACGTTCATCAACCCCGTGCGAAAGCTCGCGAATTTCTCTGAGATTTTTGCTCGTGGCTTTGCAGGTCTTGAGCGCTTCACGGCACTCATGCGCGTCGAGTCCGCGCTCAAGGACGCACCGGACGCGAAGGAGCTCGAACACTGCCGCGGCGAGATCGACGTCGACCATGTGAGCTTTTCTTACGAGGGCGAGGAGAATGAAGGCGTGCTCCACGACGTGAGCGTGCATATAAGGCCTGGCGAGATGCTCGCCATCGTCGGCCCCTCCGGCGGAGGCAAGTCGACGCTCTGCCAGCTCATCCCGCGCTTTTACGAGGTGAGCGAGGGCGCGATCCGTATCGACGGGGAAGATGTGCGCTCTCTTACGCAGTCGTCTCTTCACCGCGCCATCGGCATCGTACAGCAGGATGTGTTCCTCTTTGCCGACACGGTGCGCGAGAATATCCGCTATGGCCGCCCCGACGCGACGGACGAGGAGATCGTCGAAGCGGCGAAGCGCGCGGAGATTTACGATGATATCATGGCCATGCCGCACGGCTTCGACACCTATGTCGGCGAGCGCGGCACGATGCTCTCCGGCGGACAGAAGCAGCGCGTGTCCATCGCGCGCATCTTCCTCAAAAACCCGCCCATCCTCATTCTGGACGAGGCGACGAGCGCGCTCGACAGCGTGACGGAGGTCAAAATTCAGCACGCTTTCGACGAGCTCGCGCGTGGGCGCACGACGCTTGTGATCGCGCACCGCCTCTCGACCATCCGCTCGGCGGACCGCATCCTCGTTGTCGAGAATGGCCGCATCGCCGAGCAGGGCAGCCACGAGGCGCTGCTCGCGCAAAACGGCGAGTATGCGTCCCTCTGGCGCACGCAGAATGGGAAAGCATGATGGACAGACGGCAGCTTTTGGATCGCGCCGCGCGCAATGGCGATGAGCGCGTGCTGCTGGCGCACATTCTGGACAAGTGTGAGCAGAGCAGAAACCGCAATATCCCGTCGGCGACGGACTTTTTGAGCCCCGCTGAGCAGCGCAGCGCGCAGGACCTACTGCACGCCGCCGCCATTCATGACGGCTGCGCCTTTCGCGGCGGCTATGAGCGCGCGGAGCGGAGAATGCTCCTCTTTCTGCCCGACTGGCAGGAGGAGGCCGACGAGAGCGAGTACATGACGGCGCTCCGCTGCACGTATCGCAAGGAAGATACGCTGACGCACCGCGACTTTCTCGGCTCGCTGATGGCGCAGGGCGTCACGCGCGAAAAGCTCGGCGACATTTTGGTGTCGGAGGGCTCGTGCGATTTGATCGTCTCGCGCGATATCGCGCCGTATCTGCTGCAAAACGTGACGAGCGCGGGGCGCGTGAAGCTCTCGGTCAGCGAGATCGAGCTTTCAGACTTGAGCGTCCCCGAGCTCAAGGTCAAGGAGATTCGCGACACGGTCTCGCTGCAATAGAAAGCGATTTTCATGTCTGCCACCTCAAGCGAAAATGTCTTGGATTTTATATGCAATCTCAATGCGCCTATCTGACAGGCGGCTTGCCGCTTGCAGTCGGTGATTTTGTGGTCGTTCCGGTTGGAAACCGGAATGCGGAGAAAACTGGTCGCGTGACGGACGTTTTTGTTTGCAGCGCGCAGGATGCGCCGTATCCGCCGGAGAAAGCGAAATTTGTGCTTCGGAAATCGGAGCAAACGGCATTTACTGAGAAGAAAATCCCGCCCGTCGAGCCAGCAAAGAACGAAAAAGCTGCGACCCCGATGCCGCCCGTACCAGTAGAACCGCCTGTGGCGCAGTCTGTGCCGGAGAAGCCAGCTTTGTTTGAAGTCGAACCGGTTCCGGAAGCACCGACGTTTACGCTTCCGCCGCTGCCGGTGCGGGAAGAATCGAAGAAGCCAAAACGCCGAATTCCTTGGGGCTGGCTGGCCGCAGCCGTTGCTGTTATCGCATTTTTCGTATTTGCCCTGCCGCCGCTCAAGAGAACTGCCGAGGCGAACCGTCAGATGGTCATTGCACAGCAGGCTGCAGAGCGGGAGAAACGCGAGCAGGAAGAACAGCGGGCAGAGCAGGCCCGTCTGGAGGAAGAAGCTGCCGCGCAGCGTCGGCGCGAGGAAAAACAGGCCAGGATCGAAGCACTTCAAAACGCCGATCTGCCTTATCCGGGAATGCCGTATGAGGAACTGACATCCACAAAACTTGGCAAAGCCAGCAAAGTGACGCACGAAATGCGTTCCGGGCAGGTTTGCTATACGTTTGTATGGCAGATCCGCGCTGGTGACTATCTCTATCCGGTATTTGTGGTAACTGCTGAAAACGAGGAGGTTCTGACCGCGGAGCAGCGAAATCTGGAATACTGGAACGATATGGCGTTGAAAGGGACAATTTATCATCAGCCGGAGTACAAACCAAGCACCCCATCTCAAAACCAAATCGGCGGCACGAACCACGGCTCGAACGTTTATCAAAACCGCATTTCTGGTAAATGCCCGTTT
>OHBJ01001021.1_pt1 | contig 19041 bp, 14 predicted proteins | sample 1577241 | NCBI WGS metagenome assembly OHBJ01 (sample SAMEA3541594, study PRJEB24748) | human gut metagenome | biome: human gut; feature: human-associated habitat; material: faeces | place: China | collected 2012 | reverse complement strand
ATTATCTTCCTGAACAGGAAAAGATTTCTCGCTCACCAGATTTCCCAGTCACAGAAATGTTGCAAACAACTTTTTGCGCAAGGGGCAGAGTCTGCCATTGTAACAACACGGGTAGTTGTCATCATCGCTTTTCTTCATTTCCTGGGAGTCTTCATCACAATTCTGTTACCCGGTCCCTTAAGTGAAACTTCCAGAGATGTTTTATTCCGGTATTGTCCGCCAGCTGTATTTATTCTGAGTATATTATTCAATCAGTTCGGAATCCTCTATTTCAATCAAGTGATGGAGCACACAGCTTTCGTGCCCATTGTTAATACCAAAGGGGATGTGATCGGCAGAAGCCTGGCAGTGGATGCTATCAACAAGAAAAATGAATATATCAATCCGGTAGTCCGTATCGCTGTATCTCACAACGGTATGTTGTATCTTCGTCCACGCCCCCAACGCTGTATTCTCGACCGGGGGAAGACTGATATACCCATGGAATGTTACCTTTTATATGGAGAAACCCTGGAACAAGGCATCGTCCGGCTTGTGAGACAAGCTTTTCCACAAGCACCGATACAAGATTTACAGTTCAATATCATGTATCACTTTGAGAATAAAGTGACGAACCGGCTGATCTATCTTTTCATTCTTGATGTAGAAGACGACAATCTTCTACGGGACAAGCAGGTAAAAGACGGAAAGCTTTGGACTTTCCAGCAAATAGAGCATAATTTAGGCAAGAACTTTTTCAGCTGCTGCTTTGAAAACGAATATGAGCACCTGAAAGATGTTATTTGTACAAGAGAAAAATACAAGGAATTTTAGAAAGATCAGGCACTTTTCCCTGCCACTCCTTCACTGTCTTGGTTTTGATATATTCTCCCTCACACGTAATGTTCGCAGCAATACAGAGTTTGGTTTGCGGACGACAATTTTGCAAGCCCGGCATCGTCGGCTTCTTCGAGGGCATGCGTTACCTCTTCATGTCGATGGACGATTTCTATGATATGTACTACCAAGGCAACAGGCGGTGATTTTTATGGCAAAGGATATCGATCTTTCAGACCTCCTGACGCATCATCAGGAACAGCAGGGCGCCGAGGCGAAGGCCATCGTGCCGGAGAAGGTCGAGCGCGAGGTCGAAACGGCTGTCGACACACTGACGCCGGAGGAACTGGCGAAAGTCGAACAGATCAAGGACAGTATCGACATGACGGACTCCGAGGCGCTCCTGACGTACGGCGCACCCGCGCAGAAGAAGATTGCGGCGTTCTCCGACAGCGTCCTCGCTCAGGTGCGCACGAAGGACAGCGGCGAAGTCGGCCAATTGCTCGGCAGCCTCGTGACCGAGGTCAAGGAGTACGACGAGAAGAGCCAGGGCGGCTTCCTGCGCAAGGTGCCTCTTCTCGGCAGCCTCGTCAACAAGGCGGACAATGTCAAGCAGGGCTACGAGAAGCTCTCGGTACAGGTCGAGCGCATCGCCGGTGCGCTCGAGCAGTCGCGCCTCAAGATGATGAAGGACGTCGTGCTCTTCGACCGGCTCTACGACGAGAATCTCACTTACTTCAAGGAGCTGCAGCTCTACATCCGGGCCGGCGAGGAAAAGCTCGAGGAGATGCGCACGAAGACGCTGCCGAAGCTCCACGCACAGGCGGCGGCATCCAATGACCCGATGGCCGTGCAGGTCGTCGCGGACTTCGAGGCGGGCGTCAACCGCTTTGAGAAGAAGCTCCACGACCTCAAGATCAGTAAGATAATCGCTATCCAGACGGCGCCGCAGATCCGCCTGATCCAGAACAACGATAAGGCGCTCATCGACCGCGTGCAGACGGCCATCTACTCGACGATACCGCTCTGGAAGAACCAGCTTGTCATCGCGCTCGGCCTCTCGGCCCAGCAGAAGGTCCTGCGCATGCAGCAGGCCGTCAACAACACGACGAATGAGCTCCTCAAGCGCAATGCAGAGCTCTTGCAGCAGAACTCGGTCGAGACGGCGCGCGAGAACGAGCGCAGCATCGTCGATGTCGAGACAGTGCGCGAGGTCAACGAGAAGCTCATCCAGACGATCGAGGATACGGTGCGCATCCAGCAGGAGGGCCGCGCGAAGCGCCAGGCCGCCGAGAAGGAGCTCGCCACGATCGAGGACCGCCTGCGCGAGACCCTGCTGCGCCACAGCGGCAGGAGCGAGGCGGGGACGAAGCAGTGAGACATGGGATGAACATGGGGATTTGGGATTTACTTGGAGTGAATGAATGAGATGAAGACGGATAGACGGGTTTGGCTGCAGAAACACATCCTGGCGATGGTGTACGTGATCGGGGCGCTCTTCGGCGTCATGGTGATCCGCTACGCCTGGCTGCAGCTCGTAGAGGGTGATGCGCTGTCGGAGCGCATGCGCAATCAGGTCGGGTACGACTTCGCCATCCAGTCCCCGCGCGGCACGATCACGGACCGCAATGGCCACGAGATGGCCGTGAGCCTCATGACAAAGTCGCTGTACATCGACCCGAATCATGTCAAGGACCCGGAGACATTAGCTTCTGACCTCGCGCCACTCATCAACATGTCGGAGCAGGAGATCCTCGACGACATCTCGGCGGGCGGCGGCTTCGTCTGGGTCAAGCGCCGCATGGAGCACGACGAGTACGAGACCGTGCGCAAGATGATCCGCGAGAAGTCGTACACGGACTGCGTCGGCTTCCGCGATGAGGCCAAGCGCTACTATCCAAATGACATCCTCGGGGCTAACGTTCTCGGCTTCGTCGGCACGGACGACAAGGGCCTCGATGGCATCGAACAGGGCCTCGACGGCCTCTTGAAGGGTGAGGTCAAGGAGAAGTACCTGACGACGGACCGCCAGAACCGGCCGATACTCGACTCAATCTTCTCGAGCCAGCGCCAGTACAAGGGTGAGTACTGCAAGAACGTCGAGCTCACGCTCGATGGCGGCATCCAGTTCATCGTCGAGCAGGAGCTCGACCGCGCGATGGCAGAGAACAACCCGCAGGCCATTACCTGCGTCGTCATGAACCCGAAGACGGGCGAGGTCCTCGCGATGGCCTCGCGGCCCTCCTACAACCCGAACAGCTTCGCCGACTACTCGCCGGAGGTCTGGAAGAACCGCGCCGTCTCCTTCATCTACGAGCCGGGCTCGACGTTTAAGTCGGTTGTCGCGGCCGCTGCCCTGCAGGAGAAGGTCGTCTCGCCGAATCAGGTCTTCGTCGACCCGGGCTACGTCATGGTCTCGGGCCGCCGCATCCAGAACTGGAGCGGCACGAGCTTCGGCACGGTGACCTTCACCGACGTCGTCAAGCAGTCGCTCAACACGGGTTTTGCGCAGGTCGGCCTGCGGCTCGGCGCGCAGAAGCTCACGGACTACGCGAAGCTCTTCGGCTTCGGCACGCCGACGGGCATCGAGCTGCCGGGCGAGGAGGGCGGCCTGCTCTTCAATCCGGACGACATGCGCGACTCGGACGTCGCGACGATGGCCATCGGCCAGAGCATCGCGGTGACGCCGCTGCAGCTTGTCACGGCCATGTCGGCCATCGCCAATGACGGCGTGCTGCTGAAGCCCCACATCGTCAAGAGCATCACGAATGCGGACGGCTCTGTCTACGAGGAGAAGGGCACGACAGAGGTGCGCCGCACGATCGAGTCGGCGACCGACAAGACGCTCGTCGGCCTGCTCGAGCAGGTCGTCGCGAGTGGCGGCGGCAAGAAGGCCGCCGTCAAGGGTTACCGCATCGCCGGCAAGACCGGTACGGCCCAGAAGATTCGCCCCGACGGCTCGGGCTACATGGAGGGCCATTACATCGCCTCGTTCTGCGGCTTCGCGCCGGTCGAGGACCCGCAGATCACCGTGCTCGTCATGATTGACGACCCCGGCACGGGCAATTACTACGGCGGCCAGATTGCCGCGCCGGTGGCCAGCCGCATCTTCACGCAGCTCTTCCGCTACCTGCACATCGAGCCGTCGAGCGACCCGTTCGCCGGCATGGAGTCGAAGGCAAAGCCCTCGGCCAAGACGCAGAAGTCGTACTCCGGCACCGTGCCCGACGGCAAGGTCGTCGTGCCCGACTTCGTCGGCAAGAGCATGCGCGAAGCCGCCCAGCTCGCCTCCGACCGCGGCCTGAACTGCGACCCCGACGGCTCCGGCTACGCCGTGAGCCAGAGCATCCCCGCCAATACGCTAGTCGACAAGGGTACAACAGTCACCGTGCAGTTCCAGTCACAGTGATGTCATCAACAAAACAGGCTATCAAGAGCGAATCTTGATAGCCTGTTTTGTTGCATAGAGGTAGTCAGTGGTAGAGCAGCCCGAGCAGGGCTTTGGTCACGGTGCCGGGCTTGATGGCGTTCATGCAGGCATTGGTCTTGTGGCGGCACTTCGTCTTGCAGCAGGCGGTGCACTTGTTGGGCGAGAGGATGAAGTGGTGGCCTTTCGTCAGCGGGCCGTAGATACCGGGGTGGGTCGGGCCCCAGAGGGAGAGGGTCGGCAGGCCGACGGCCTCGGCGATGTAGAGGGGCCCTGTGTCACCGGTCAGCAGCAGGTCGGACTCGCGGAAGATGGCGGCGAGTTCCAGGAGGCTTGTCTGCCCCGCAATCGAGAGCGAGGCGCGGCCAGCCATCTCCTGCTGGGCGCGCTCGATGTACACTTGGTCGGACGGCGCGCCGGTGAAGACGATCTGGATGTTCTCGGGCAGGTTGGCGAGCGCGCGGCCGAAGAACTCAGGCGGCCAGTTCTTGTCGGGCCAGGTCGTGCGCGTGTTGACGAGCAGCAGCGGGCGCTGCGGATCGTGCAGCGTGACCGCCTTGTCTGCGAAGAATTTCTCAGCGAATCCCTCATAGGCATCGGGCAGCTTGAGCACGAGGCCGGGCTCGAAGTCCTCCGGCCCGATGCCGAGCGGCGCGAGTGCCGTCATGTAGCGGCGTATCTTGTGGCGCTCGGGGATGTCGGGCGCCATCTCGGTCATGAAGAGGAAGTTGCCCTCGTGGCGCTCGTGGATGCCGATGCGGCGCGGCGCACGGCTCATGCGCGTCAGGATGCCCGAGAGGAAGAGCCCCTGAATGTCGAGTGCGATGTCGAATTCGTACTGGTGCAGCAGCGCCGCGGCCTCCTTGAGCGTCTGGCGGACGGTGCGCAGGTCGAGATGCTGAGCTGCCTTATCGAAGGTCCGGCGGTCCCAGACAAGCAGGCGGTCGATGTCGGGATTGTTCTCGAGCAGGATGCTCGCGGGCGGGCTCACGAGCCAGGTCACATGGCAGTCCGGCACGAGACGCTTGAGGTTGTGGACGACGGCTGTCGAGTGCAGCACGTCGCCGATGGCGCTGAGGCGCACGACGAGGATGCGCGCGCCGTGCGGAAGTTTCTGTTCGTTCATGATGCTCTCTTTTCTGTTCGCAGTGAGTGAAATATGCTAAGATAAAAGAAATGAATTCTACTTTATCTTAGCATAGTTATCAGGCAGAGGAAAGGCGGGAATACCGTGATTGATGAGGAGCAGATCCGGGCCGTGGCGACGGATGCCGCGTACAAGCGCGGTGTCCGGTACTTCCGGCGCGGTGCGGTGGCGCAGTTGGAGCGTCAGGCAGATGGCAGGAGCTACGCGGCTGTCGTCGCGGGGACGGAGGCGTATCACGTCCGCATCGGCCTGACCGAGGCGGGCGATGAGGTCGAGTCCTTCCACTGCGACTGCCCGGCCGCGGCGCAGTATCTCGGCGCCTGCAAGCACGTCGTCGCCGTGCTCAAGGCTGTCCAGCAGCAGGTGGCAGACGACAGAGGGGCAGCCGGCACGGATGCGGGCGGCCGCCGCCTGCTGCAGAGCTTCCGGGCGGCAGAGCAGCTGACACCTTCCCCGTTGCAGGAGCCCGTCTACCTCGTCCCGCGCCTCTTCGTCGAGAGCGCGCCCGGCAAGGTCGAGAGCTGGCTCGAGTTCCGCATCGGCATGAGCCGCCTCTACGTCGTGCGCAATGTCATGGAATTCTTGCAGAGCATGATGGCGGGGGAGGATTACCCGCTCGGCCGCAGCAGCGTGATCCACATGGCCTCGCTGCGCTGGGCCGACCGCGTCTCGAAAGAGCTCTGGGCCTTTATGAAGCAGGCGTATCTCGACGAGAAGAGCCTGTTGCGCCATCAGCCGGCGCTCTCCTACATGCACGCGCTGCAGAAGAGCACGGTCTTCGAGCACAAGGTGATGCATCTGACGCCGAGCCTGCTTGCGGCGTTCCTCACCATCATGGGCGAGCAGTCCATCGAGCTGCACATCGACGGCAGTGAGGCCATCGCGGCGCACCTGCGCGAGGGGAAGCCGCAGCTTCATCTCGATGTCAGCCGCGTCGGCGGCCAGAACGGCTGCATCCGCCTCGATGACGGGGACCTCACGCCCCTGTCGGAGGACTGCTGCCTGCTCTACCAGTCGGAGGGCATCTACCGGGTGGATGAAGCGTTCGGGCGCGCCTTGCAGCCGCTCTGGCAGACGTTTGCCCGCACGACGAGCGTGCAGCTCTCGCACGCCGACATGACGCCGTTCTTCAGCAATATCCTGCCGGCCGTCGAGAAGATCGCGGACGTCGACGTCGACGCGGCCTTTGAGGAGGAGTTCCTGCTCGTGCCGCTCGCCGCCGAGCTCTACCTCGACTACGAGGGCGCGGGCATCGCGGTGAAGCCTGTCTTCGTCTACGGGCACATCCGCTTCAACCCCGTCGTGCAGGCGGCGCCGGAGGCAGACGCCCATCACCTGCTCGTGCGCGACAGCGAGGCGGAGCAGGAGCTCCTCGCCGTCTTTGCGCGCTACGGCTTCACGAAGAAGCGCGACCAGTTCGTCCAGCTCGACGAGGAGAAGAGCTACGACTTCCTCACGCAGGGCCTCGAGGAGCTGCCGGACTCCGTCGAGATCTTCTACGAAGAGAGCTTTGAGCGGCGGCCCGTGCGGCCCATGCCGAAGATCACGGCGGGTGTCAGCGTCAACGACATGGACCTCCTCGAGGTCACCTTCAACATGAAGGATGTCGACTTCGCGGAGCTCCTCGACATCCTCGACTCCTACCGCCAGAAGAAGCGCTACCACCGCATGAAGGACAGGAGCTTCGTGACGCTCGGCGACCAGCAGCTGCGCGCGATTGCTGAGCTCGTGGAGAATGCGGGGCTCAAGAAGAAAGCCCTCGCGAGCGGCAAGCTCGAGCTGCCGCTCTCTGAAGCCATGTACCTCGACGCGCTGGCCCGCGAGGACCAGGGCCTGCAGCTCTCGCGCAGCCGCCGCTTCCGCGAGGTCGTGCGCGGCATCCGCCAGCCGCAGGAGGCCGACTACGAGGTGCCCGTCTCGCTGCAGCCTGTGCTGCGCGACTATCAGGTCACGGGCTTCAACTGGCTCTCGAGCCTCGCTGACCATCACCTCGGCGGCATCCTCGCCGACGACATGGGCCTCGGCAAGACATTGCAGGTCATCGCTTTCCTGCTCGCGCGCAAACAGGCGGGGGCGAAGCCGTCCCTCGTCATCACGCCGACCTCGCTGCTCTACAACTGGCTCGAGGAGATCGGCCGCTTTGCGCCATCCCTTGAGGCCTTGGCCGTCGCTGGCACGAAGGCGGAGCGGGCGGCACAGCTGCAGGCGCTCGCGGGCATCGACGTCGTCGTGACGACATACGACACGCTCAAGCGCGACATGGACCTCTACCAGCAGCAGGAGTTCCGCTACGTCTTCCTCGACGAGGCCCAGCACATCAAGAACCCCGCGACGCAGAGCGCGCGCGCCGTCAAGCGCCTTCCGTCTGAGAGCTGCTTTGCGCTGACGGGCACGCCGATCGAGAACACGCTGACGGAGCTCTGGTCCATCTTCGACTTCCTGATGCCTGGGTACCTCGGCAGCCAGTCGAAGTTCAAGCAGCGCTTCGAGATCCCCATCGTGCGCGCCGAGGACAAGAAGGCCGCCGCACAGCTGCGGCAGCGTGTCATGCCCTTCATCCTGCGCCGCATGAAGAAGGACGTCTTAAAGGAACTTCCCGACAAGGTCGAGCGCAAGCTCATCGGCGAGATGACACCGCAGCAGATGAAGGTCTACCGGGCTTACTTTATGAAGAGCCAGCGCGACTTCATGCGCGAGGTCAGCCTCGCGAGCCCCGGCGAGCGGCGCATCAAGATCCTCGCCATCCTCACGCGCCTGCGCCAGATCGCCTGCGACCCCGCCCTGTTCCTCGAGAGCTATCACGGCGGCTCGGGCAAGCTCGACATGCTCGAGGAACTCATTGCGGAGGCCATCGAGGGCGGCCACCGCCTCTTGATCTTCTCGCAGTTCACGACGATGCTCGCGCACATCGCCGAGCGGTTGCGCCGCAAGGGACTTGCGTACTTCAGCCTCGACGGCGCGACGCCCGCGCTGACGCGCATGAAGCTCGTGCGCGAGTTCAACCGCGGCGCCGTACCAATCTTCCTGATCTCCCTGAAGGCGGGTGGCACGGGGCTCAACCTCACGGGCGCCGACATGGTCGTCCACTTCGACCCGTGGTGGAATCCTGCCGTCGAGGACCAGGCGACCGACCGCGCCTACAGGCTCGGCCAGCGAAATAATGTCCAGGTCTTCAAGCTCATCATGAAGGGGACCGTCGAGGAAAAGATCTACGAGCTTCAGGAAAAGAAGAAGTCCCTGATCGACCAGATGATACAGCCCGGCGAGAATTTCCTCGCCAAGCTAACCGACGAAGAAATCCGCACGCTTTTTCAGGGATGATAGCGCCTTGCATGTGTTTTTTTTGCCGCGCATGTGTGATAGAATAAGAAAGAGTATGGAAGAAAGGTGGAGAAACCATGAACATTACGATTGGCAGTGACCACGGCGCGGTAGCGCTCAAGGACGAGGTCAAGATGGTTCTGAAGGAATACGAGGATATCAAGGTGACGGATGTCGGCACGTTCGGCACGCAGTCCGTCGATTACCCTGACATCGCCGAAAAAGTCTGCGCAGACGTGACGAGCGGCAAGGCCGACTTTGGCATCGTGCTCTGCGGTACGGGCATCGGCATCTCGATCGCGGCCAACAAGGTCAAGGGCATCCGCTGCGCACTCTGCAACGATGTCTACTCGGCCAAGAAGGCGCGCGAGCACAACAACGCCAACGTCCTCGCGATGGGCGGCCGCGTGCTCGGCTTCGGTCCAGCCGGCGAGATCGTCCGCGCTTTCGTCGAGAGCTCGTTCGAGGGCGGCCGCCACGAGCGCCGCGTCAACAAGATCATGGCAATCGAGCAGAAGTAAGCTCCTGCCATCCGTTAGCCAAGCAATATGCATAGGGAAGCTGCCGAGACCCAGCGGCAGAGAAGGAGGAAATCCCATGAGCCTGATGGACACCTTGAAACAGTCGGACCCGGAAATCGCGAAAGAACTCGACCTCGAGCTCAATCGCCAGCGCACGAAACTCGAGCTCATCGCCTCGGAGAACATCGTCTCCAAGGCCGTGATGGAAGCGCAGGGCAGCGTGTTGACGAATAAGTACGCAGAAGGCTATCCGGGCAAGCGCTACTACGGCGGCTGCGAGTACGTCGATGTTGTCGAGCAGCTCGCCATCGACCGCGCCAAGAAGCTCTTCGGCGCGGAATACGCCAACGTCCAGCCGCATTCCGGCGCACAGGCCAACATGGCCGTCTTCTTCGCACTCTTGACGCCGGGCGACACGGTCATGGGCATGAACCTCACGGACGGCGGTCACCTGACGCACGGCAGCCCGGTCAACATGAGTGGCAAGTACTTCAAGATCGTGCCGTACGGTGTCGACAAGGAGACGGAACGCATCGACTACGACGCGCTCGAGAAGCAGGCTGAGGAATGCAAGCCGAAGATGATCGTCGCCGGCGCATCCGCCTACGCGCGCATCATCGACTTCCCGCGCCTCGCAGAGATCGCCCACAAGGTCGGTGCCTACCTCATGGTCGACATCGCGCACATCGCCGGCCTCGTCGCCGCAGGCCTCCATCCGAGCCCGGTCCCGTACGCCGACGTCGTCACGACGACGACGCACAAGACGCTGCGCGGCCCGCGCGGCGGCATGATCCTCTGCAAGGACGCAGAGTTCGGCAAGCAGTTCAACAAGGCTGTCTTCCCGGGCATCCAAGGCGGCCCGCTCATGCACGTCATCGCGGCGAAGGCCGTCGCGCTCGGCGAGGCACTGCGCCCTGAGTTCAAGGAGTACGCAGCGCAGACCATCAAGAACGCCAAGGCGCTCGCTGAGACGCTGCAGCAGGATGGCTTCCGCATCGTCTCGGGCGGCACGGACAACCACCTGATGCTCGTCGACCTCACGAGCAAGGACATCACGGGCAAAGAGGCACAGACCGTCCTCGACGAGGTCAACATCACCTCGAACCGCAACACCATCCCGTTTGAGCCGCGTTCCCCGTTCGTCACGAGCGGCATCCGCCTCGGCAGCCCTGCCCTGACGACGCGCGGCTTCAAGGAAGACGACATGCGCGAAGTCGGCAACATCATCGCGCTCGTCTTGAATGACCCGACGAACGAAGAGAAGAAAGAGGAGGCACGCCGCCGCGTCGCCGCCCTCTGCAAGAAATATCCGCTTTATGAATGACAGGCAGACACCTGAGGAATAAATGAAACGGCCCCGCTCTGCGGGGCTCTGTATTGTGTAGAAAGGGGTATCTTACATGGCTGAACCAATGAACGTCCACGTCATCGACCATCCGCTGATCCAGCACAAGCTCACGATCATGCGCATGAAGGAGACGGGCACGAAGGACTTCCGCGAGCTGCTCGAGGAGATCTCGATGCTCATGGCTTATGAGATCACGCGCGACTTCCCGCTCAAGGAAGTCGAGATCGAGACGCCAATCTGCAAGTGCAAGGAGAAGATGCTCGCCGGCAAGAAAGTCGGCGTCGTGCCGATCCTGCGCGCCGGCCTCGGCATGCTCAACGGCGTCGTCAACATGATCCCGGCGGCCCGCGTCGGCCACGTCGGCATGTACCGCGACCCGAAAACGCTGAAGCCGGTCGAGTACTACTGCAAGCTGCCGGGCGACGTCGCCGAGCGCACGCTCATCGTCGTCGACCCGATGCTCGCCACGGGCGGCAGCTCGTCGGCTGCGCTCTCGCTGCTCAAGGAGAAGGGAGCCAAGCACATCATCCTCATGTGCCTCGTCGCCGCGCCTGAGGGCGTCCGCGTCATCAACCACGACCATCCAGATGTGCCGCTCTACGTCGCAGCCATCGACGAGAAGCTCAACGACAAGGGCTACATCGTCCCGGGCCTCGGCGACGCCGGCGACCGCATCTTTGGCACACTGTAATCAAAAGTAAGGGAGAAATTCATTTTGAGTAACTTAGAAGTTGGTATTGTCGGCCTGCCGAACGTCGGCAAGAGCACGCTTTTCAATGCCATCACGAAAGCCGGCGCAGAGGCCGCGAACTTCCCGTTCTGCACGATCGAGCCGAATGTCGGCGTCGTCGCCGTACCAGACCCGCGCCTCAAGGTCCTGCATGAACTCTACAACTCGAAGAAGACGACGCCGGCCTCCGTGCGCTTCGTCGACATCGCCGGCCTCGTCAAGGGCGCATCCAAGGGCGAGGGCCTCGGCAATAAATTCCTCGAGCACATCCGCCAGGTCGATGCCGTCGCACACGTCGTGCGCTGCTTTGTCGACCCGAACATCACGCATGTCGAGGGCGGCATCGACCCGCTGCGCGACATCGACATCATCCAGACGGAGCTCTGCCTCGCTGACCTCGAGATCGTCGAGAAGCGCATCATGAAGCTCGCGAAGATTGCGAAGTCCGGCAACAAAGAGGCGAAGGTCGAAGACGAGATCCTGCGCCGCATCAAGGCTGCACTCGACGAGGGCACGCCGGCACGCCAGGTCGACCTCTCCGAGGATGACCTCGAGCTCATCAAGGAGATGAACCTACTGACGCTCAAGCCGACGCTCTACGTCACGAACGTCGCCGAGGATGAAGTCGCCACGGCTTACGACGAGAACCCGTACGTCCAGCAGGTCAAGGAATACGCGGCCAAAGAGGGCGCGGAAGTCGTCGCTATCTCGGCAAAAGTCGAGTCGGAGATCGCCGAGCTCGACGAAGAAGAGGCCAAGGCCTTCCTCGAAGACCTCGGTGAGACGGAGAGCGGCCTCGACCGCCTGATCAAGGCAGCGTTCGACCTCCTGGGCCTGCAGACCTTCCTGACGGCCGGCCCGGATGAGTGCCGCGCCTGGACCATTGTCAAGGGTACGACGGCACCGAAAGCCGCCGGCAAGATCCACACGGACTTTGAGCGCGGCTTCATCCGCGCCGAAATCGTCAACTACAACGACCTCATCGCCGCCGGCAGCGTCGCCGCCGCACGCGAGAAAGGCCAGGTCCGCGTCGAGGGCAAGGACTACGTCATGCAGGATGGCGACGTCGTCAACTTCCGCTTCAACGTGTGATGGATAGGGCGCGGGGCCTAGTTTAGTTCGTTGCGCAGGAGGGGGCCTGTATTTCGGCTTCGTCGCTCCGTTGAATGGTCCCCATGGCTTTGCGGCGCATCGTTGGCGGTTCGCCGCCTGCCGCGGCGTTCTGACATAGTGGACGGATGCTGCTTGGCATTCGGGGACCAGCCCTGCGGGCAGTCACTGTGCTCCTGCAGGCGAAATACAGGCCCCCTCCCTCTTGACTCGACTGGTTTACACAGGAGCGTAGTTGGCGTGTTTTGCGTGGCCCCGCTGCTGTGTGGTAGGTGAGACTGCTGGCCCCCTCGTGCTGCGCACATTGGGGGAGTACCCGGTATCTGACCTCGCAATATGAGAAAAGAAAAAGACTGCCGCGCTTTGCGACAGTCTTTTTGATAACAGCGTTTCAATAGAGCTCGGGGCGGCGGTCGGCGAAGACGTTGATGGTCTCGCGGATGTGGTGGCGCAGGCCAGGGCGCAGGCGGGCGGTCAGGATGGCTTCGCTTTCACCTGCTTCGACGATGGCCTCGCCCCAGGGGTCGAGGATGGCGGAGTGGCCGGCGAGGTGGTTGCCCTGCTCGTCGGTGCCGGCCTCGTTGGCCGCGATGACGTAGACCTGGTTCTCAATCGCGCGGGCGCGCGTCAGGGTCTGCCAGTGGCTCAGGCGGCTGGCAGGCCAGGCGGCGGGCAGGAAGAGTACGGCGATGTCCTCGAGCGCGAGTTTGCGGATGAACTCGGGGAAGCGCACGTCGTAGCAGATGGCGATGCCGCAGAGCACGCCGTCGAGGCGGAAGGTCACCATCTCTCTGCCTGCCGCGAAGTCCTTGCTCTCGCCGCTCGGCGAGAACAGGTGCGCCTTGTCGTACGAGGCGACTTCCGCGCCCGTGCGGTCGAAGATGTAGCAGGTGTTGTAGACCTTGTCCTCGCGCCGGTTGGCGACCGTGCCGCCGACGATGTTCACGCCGTTCGTGCGCGCGAGCTCGGCGAGCACCGTGCGCGACTGCTGGCCGTCGAGGTCCGCGTGTACGGCGATCGGCTGCGGGTAGAAGCCGAGCCGCCAGAGCTCGGGCAGCACGAGCACATCGGGCTCTGCGCGCATGGCCTCTGCGACCATGCGGCGCAGCGTCTTGATATTATCATCGGGCCGGGCGAAAGCGACCGGCATCTGCAGAATCGAGATTTTCATTAGGAGGCCTCCAAGATATGATGGAAAAACAACAATATGCCGTCGGCGACATCGTGCGCATGAAAAAAGCACATCCGTGCGGCTCGAGTGAATGGGAGATCCTGCGCACCGGCATGGACTTCCGGCTCAAGTGCCTGGGATGCGGCCATCTCGTCATGATGCCGCGCACGAAATTCGAGAAGATGGTTCGCGCCGTCCGGCACCAAGAGGGGTGACGCTGCTTTCATTTTACCACATCATTGGCTGCCGTGCAGTCACATGTGGCAATTGATGGGTTGACAATGTGACACATGCACCCTGCATTACATGAGCGGAACGTTAGAATTTGCCCTACAGGTTTACAAATGCGTTTTGACGTGTTACAATGACAACGTTCAATGAGGAACCAAAGAGCGTCAGGAATCCTGAGGAAACGTGGACACTCATGCGGTTCTTTTTCTTTGGCCTCGTTTGAACGAGAATTGTAATCGTTTTATACCAAAGGAGGAGTTCTTCATGAAAAAGACTCTCGTATCCGCACTGACGACGGCTCTCGTTGTCGGCGCTGCCAGCACGACGTTTGCTGCTGCTAACCCGTTCTCCGATGTACCGGCTGACCACTGGGCTTACGACGCTGTATCCCAGCTCGCAGCTGATGGCGTCATCGAAGGCTATGGCGACACGACGTTCCGTGGCAACCAGAACATCACGCGTTATGAGATGGCTCAGATGATCGCAAAGGCTATGGCCAAGAGCGATGTCTCCGCTGCCGACAAGGCCCTGATCGACAAGCTCGCTGCTGAGTTCTCCGATGAACTCAACAACCTCGGCGTCCGCGTAAGCAACCTCGAGCGCAATGCCGACAAAGTAAAGTGGACGGGCGAGGCTCGTTACACCTACACGAGCGCACGTCATGAGGACAAGAAGAACGACAACACGGACAAGCTGCAGTTCCGTCTCTACCCGACGGCTGAGGTCAACAACAACTGGCATGTCAATGCTCGTCTGACGGCTAATACGGATCTTTCCAGCGACAAGGGCGACGATGGCAATGTCAAGCTGACGTATGTTTATGCAGACGGCCAGTATGGCAACTTCAACGTCAAGCTCGGCAAGATGCCGCTGTACTCCGTTGCTGATGATGGTCTCGTACTGGATGACTTCTTCTCCGGTGCTCAGGTCAACTTCGGTAAAGACCTGAAGGCTACGCTCGAAGCTGGCCGTTGGAATCTTGAGGACGCAAACGACAACATTAAGGATGCAGCGAAGAATGATGATGCTGCTAACTATCAGGGCATTGAGCTCAACTATGGTCCGAACAAGCTCCGCCTCGGTGCTGCTTATCGTCACTTCAACAGCGCTGCTTTCACGAACATTGTTAACTACAGCAACGATTCCAAGACGGACGATGCCAACATCTGGTCCGTCGGCGCTGGCTACAAGTTCGACCATAACTGGAATCTCTTCGGTGCTTTCGCTCAGAACACGGAAGCCGACAACTACGACACGGCTCATAACATCCAGCTCTCTTACAAGGGTTCGGATACGGCCAACAAGGGCACGTGGGGCGCTTATGCCGCTTACCGTTACCTCGGCCAGAATGTTTCGCTTATGCCGACGTATGATACGGCCCATTATAATCACCTCAACGAGAAGGGCTGGGAAGTCGGTGCAAGCTACGTTCCGTTCACGAACGTCTACACGGCTGTTGAGTACTTCGATGGCAAAGACCTCGCTACGGACCGCGATGCCAAGACGCTGTTTGGCCGCGTAAGCTTCTTCTTCTGATTCCATCAGCAGAAGTCATATTCCGCAATCAAAAGACCGTTCCTTCGGGAGCGGTCTTTTTTTGTCCATAAGATGCAGAAAATTAATAGGATAGATTTGATTGCTAAGATAGAAACATATCCGGGATAATTTGTAATTTGAACAGGATTGTGTTACACTAATAACTAATTGGATGAGGTCATAAAGAAAAGAACTGAGGAAACATGGACACTCATGAACACCTTCTTCGTGAAATCAGCCAAGAATGACCAAATGTTTTATGAAGGAGGAGTTCTTTATGAAGAAGACTCTTGTATCTGCATTGACGACGGCTCTCGTTGTCGGCGCTGCCAGCACGACGTTTGCTGCTGCTAACCCGTTCTCCGATGTACCGGCTGACCACTGGGCTTACGACGCTGTATCCCAGCTCGCAGCTGACGGCGTCATCGAAGGCTATGGCGACACGACGTTCCGCGGCAACCAGAACATCACGCGTTATGAGATGGCCCAGATGATCGCTAAGGCTATGGCCAAGAGCGATGTCTCCGCTGCCGACAAGGCCCTGATCGACAAACTCGCTGCTGAGTTCTCCGATGAACTCAACAACCTCGGTGTCCGCGTCAGCAACCTCGAGCGCAATGCCGACAACGTCAAGTGGAACGGCCAGGCTCGTTACCGTTACTGGAGCCAGCGTTATGAGAACGAGAAGGGCTCGAAAGAGAAGAAAAACACGGATCAGCTCAACTTCCGCCTCGAGCCGAGCGCTGAAGTCAACAACAATTGGCATGTCAAGGCTCGTATCGATGCATTCATGAATCCGAGCAAAGACGAGACGTCGGATCTGACGGTAAAGCGCGTTTGGGCACAGGGCGACTACAAGAACTTCCAGGTCAAGCTCGGCAAGATGCCGTTCTTCTCGACGGAGACGGCTGGCATGCTGTTCGATGATCAGTTCTCGGGCGCTCAGGTCACGTTCGGCAACCAGCTAAAGCTCACGGCTGAGGCTGGCCGTTGGAACCTCAACAGCGCCAACAAGCAGTCGGCTATCAATAAGACAGCTGCAGTGAAAGACGACGATGCTGCAAACTATCAGGGCGTCGCTCTGAACGGCGCATCTGGCAAGCTCTACGGCGGTGCTGCTTATCGTCACTTCCAGAGCGACCTCTTCAAGCATGTCAACGAGGTTGAAAAGAGCTACAAGGGCTACAAAGCAAACACGGATGAGGCTGATATCTGGTCCGTCGGTGCTGGCTACAAGTTCGACAAGAACTGGAACCTCTATGGCGCTTATGCCAAGAACGAGAAGGCTGAGGATTTCAGCACGGCTCACAATATCCAGCTCAACTACAAGGGCGCTCAGAAGGCCAACAAGGGATCCTGGGGTGCTTACACGGCTTATCGCTACATGGGTGGTAATGTCGCCTTCGCTCCGACGTATGAGACGTTCCTCAATGCTGGCGTCAACAACGTCAAGGGCTGGGAAGTTGGCACGGAGTACGTTCCGTTCACGAATGTCACGGCTGCCGCTTATTACTTCAACGGCAAGCAGCTGGAGAATGACAGAGATGCAGAGCTGCTGTTCGGCCGCGTAAACTTCTGGTTCTGATAAGAAGCTGCAATAGCGACGATTCACTGCCTAGGCAGATCAAAAGCCTTCCACTGGCAAATGTCAGCGGAAGGCTTTTTTGTGCGCAGATTCTCAATGATAGTGATAGTTGACAGAGCAAACTATTCTAACCGAAGTGTAATGAACTTCTAACAGCAGTGTAATTGTAATTGACTGAGTCAAGTAATATAATGAAGGTGTTCAAAGGAAAGGGGCAGGGACCTCAGAGGAAACATGGAGACTCGCGATGCTCCCCGTTCTCTTCCCACCAATCCAATTCACTCGATACCTTCTATATCGTATATAGAAGGAAGATGGGAGGAATTCATCATGAAAAAGACTCTTGTATCTGCATTGACGACGGCACTCGTAGTTGGTGCTGCATCGACTACATTTGCCGCAACGAACCCGTTCTCCGATGTACCGGCTGACCACTGGGCATACGATGCCGTATCCCAGCTCGCGGCTGACGGCGTCATCGAGGGCTACGGCGATTCGACATTCAAAGGCAACCAGAACATCACGCGCTATGAGATGGCGCAGATGATCGCCAAGGCCATGGCCAAGACGGATGTCTCCGCTGCCGACAAGGCCCTCATTGACAAGCTCGCCGCTGAGTTCTCCGATGAGCTCAATACGCTCGGCGTCCGTGTCAGCAACCTTGAGCGCAACGCCGACAAGGTAAAATGGAACGGCGAGGCCCGCTACACCTACACGAGCACGCGCGACAAGTCGAAAGAGGATAGCAAGAGCAACGATGATGAGTTGCTGCTGCGCCTCGAGCCGTCGGCTGAGGTCAACCGCAACTGGCACGTCAACGCCCGCCTCGATGCCTCCACGGATCTTGCCAAGGATAGCACCGACCCGAATGGCAGTCATGGCGATGAGCAGGACACGGATGTGACGCTGCAGCGTCTCTGGGCAGATGGCCAGTACGGCACGACGAACATCAAAATCGGCAAACTGCCGATGCAGATCGACAACAATCTGCTCTTCGATGACGAGATTTCCGGTGCTGCCATCACGACGGGCAAGGATCTCAAGGTCACGCTGCAGGCAGGCCGCTTCGACCTCGATGGCGATACGAACAACGATTCCATCAACGCGGCTGCTAAGGCAAAAGATGATACGGCCAATATGCAGAGCATCGGCCTGCAGTACGGCAAGGACAAGCTCAGCATCGGCGCCGGCTACCATCATCTGAACAGCGATGCCTTTACGGCGATGGGCAAGAGCTACAAGTCCACGCAGGATGAGGACAATGCCGACATCTGGAGCGCCAACCTCCACTATGCGTTCGACAAGAACGTCGCACTCGGCGGCGTTTATGCCGAGAACACGAAGGCTGACGACTACAAGAAGGCCGGTACGGTCGAGCTCGACTACAAGGGTGCGGAGCCTGCCAACAAGGGCACTTGGGGCGCTTATGCTGCATACCGCTACCTCGGCCAGAACGTAGCCTTTGACCCGTCCTACGATGGCGCTTGGGCCGGCACGAAGGGCTGGGAAGTCGGCACGAACTACACGCTCTTCAAGAACACGGTAGCGAGCGTCAAGTACTTCAACGGCGAGAATATCGACAACGGCAAAGATGCCGAGAAACTCTTCGGCCGCGTCGAATTCCACTTCTGATAAAACGTATCCCACTTCTCTCAAACATCATCATAGAACCAGAACCGAGAACAGCGGTCCCTTTTGAGGCTGCTGTTCTTTTGTTTATGGGGCTGATACAAGGTAGACACCCACAATTGTTATTTTTTCCTTGCTTTTCTATATGATATTGTTAATTTTTTGAATATTCAACCGTAAGTCTATTGCAGAAAGACGTGGGATATGATACACTGAGGTTAATCAAAGTGCGCTCAAAGAAGCGGCAGGAAGAGGAAACATGGATACTCTGTGTCGTGCTTTGGTCGGCTTTGGGAAAAATCACTTCTTATTATATTGTAGAAGGAGGAGTTTCTCATGAAGAAGACTCTCGTATCCGCTCTGACGACGGCTCTCGTCGTTGGCGCAGCCAGCACGACGTTCGCTGCTGCAAATCCGTTCTCCGATGTACCGGCTGACCATTGGGCTTACGACGCTGTATCCCAGCTCG
>OHBJ01001020.1_pt1 | contig 19050 bp, 15 predicted proteins | sample 1577241 | NCBI WGS metagenome assembly OHBJ01 (sample SAMEA3541594, study PRJEB24748) | human gut metagenome | biome: human gut; feature: human-associated habitat; material: faeces | place: China | collected 2012 | reverse complement strand
CCTGAATAGGCTCTAAGATCACAGCACAGGTCTTATCTGAGATGGTCTTTTCAAAGGTTGCAATATCATTGTATGGAATATGGGTAATAGCAGCAGGCTTTGGACCGAAACCATCTGAATAACTCTCCTGACCGCCTACGGTTACAGAGAAGAAGGTTCTGCCATGGAAGCTGTTTACAAATGAGATAATCTCATTCTTCTCTGCGCCATAGTCATCAAAAGCTACACGACGAGCTAACTTTAAAGCTGTCTCATTAGCTTCAGCTCCTGAGTTTACAAAGAATACTTTGTCATAACCCGTAAGAGAGGTTAGCTTCTTAGCTAATGACAGTGTGTACTCGTTGCAGAAGATATTACTTACATGAATTAAGTTCTTGCAGGTCTTTTTAATTACCTTCTGAACTCCATCTGGAGTATGACCTAAACAGTTAACAGCAATACCTGAGGTTAAATCAACGTACTTGTTACCTTCATTATCAAAAACATATGAACCATGAGCCTTCTTAATAACCATGTTCATTGGGTTGTAACAAGGGAACATTACCTCGTCAAAAGTTTTTCTGGTGATTTTCATATTAGTTGTGATCCTTTACATTATAGATATATGCCACTTCATCGCACATTTCACGCTTTGGACAGTTTTCGCAGTCTTTTAAAATCTTTTCTGGCAGAGCTTCAATAACTGTTTTCTGGAAGCCTACTTTTGAGAAGAATTCAGGACTTCTTGTAAGTACAAAGACTCTTTGAATGAACATCTTTGATGCTCTCTTTAAGAGGTAGTTTACAATCGCCCTGCCCTGTCCCTGTCGCTGAATTACAGGTGATACACCTAATGAGCGTATTTCAGCTAAACCTGAGTCATAAACATATAAACAGGCACAGCCTACTACCTTGTCATCTTTGACACAGACAGCAAAGGTCTGAATACCACGGATGATGTCATTTCTCTTACGAGGAAGATTCTGTCCCTGCTTTGCCCAGTACTCAATCATATCCATAAGAGAGTCAACATCAGCTAAGGTTGCCTGTCTTACGGTGAAGTTTGCTTTTTCCTGTTTTAAGAACACCTGATTTACAGTAACTAATGCTTCATTAACCTTAGTCAGATCCTCTTTTGACATTAACTTCTTGTCATAAAGATCAACAACCTTGTCATAAAGTTCTTCTAATGTGTTCTGTTTGATTTCATCTAATAATACAAATGATGATGAATTCTGATTTATAGGTGGCATATAGATGTGTCTCCACGATTTTATGTATATCGACTTTGCCTAAAAATATATAAATGCCTGTTAATAGTTTTACTATGCTTTAAAGCCCGCAGTACATATTAAGATTTCTTATTTTTAAATCTAACAATGTTTGTTTATGAAAGTTAGTTTATAAATGCTTACTTATAAAAGTTTGTTTATAAAACTTCATTTGAAAACATTGGCTTTTATGTACTGCAAAAGCTATTAGACATTGAATACTGTGCCAAGCCGAGACCGGGAGTGACCTTCCGTGCCGTTAAGGGTCACGGTCTGTTGTAATGTATTGTTCAGGAACACGGAGATCGGCAGCTGCGCCAGTTCTCCTAACGCAGAACTCATCCGGAATACCAGTTCATATCTTCCGATCCTGGAGAAATGCAACTGGTATACCGCACTTGTGCCCTTCTTCGTGGACAGCTTCTCCAACGGAAGGTCTATGTCCTCTAAAAGCTTCGGTTCCGGAAGTTCCAGACGCGCCAGCACCTGTCCGCTGTCTCCTGCGCCCTCGGTGCTTATCGGATTGTGAAGCTCCGTGCATTCCTCTTCCTCTCTGTCCAGAAACCGTTCCATAGCAACGGAACGTAACAGGAAACCACAGATATTTGCCGCATTCCGTGTAAGCTGTGCTCTGGTCAGTCTGCCATCTGCCAACCCTTCCGCGGTATTGTCCCCCGCCGAGTTGGATGCCGCATCCGCTACGACCATATAGATATCGTTCTGTGCCCGCACCATGGGAATCGTCTGTCTGCCAGAGCCGGGCTCACCCTCCTCATTGATCTTCGCCCACCAGTCAGTCATCACAATGCCCTGATATCCCCATTCCTTACGGAGAATAGTCGTCAGGAGATCATAATTGCCCGCTGTCCACAGTCCGTTCACCGGACCGTAAGTGGACATGATACTATAAGCGCCGCCCTGTTTCACCGCGATCTCAAAGCCCCTCAGATAGATCTCCCGCAGTGCTCTCTCCGATACAATGCTGTTGGCATCATGACGCTTGAATTCCTGATTGTTACATGCAAAATGCTTGATGGTGCCGGTGACACCGTATTTTCCCATGCCGGTCAGCTGTGCTGCTGCCATGATACCGGTGAGATACGGGTCTTCCGAAAAATACTCAAAGTTACGACCGTTCAATGGATTCCTGTGGATATTGATGCCGGGTCCTAAGAGGGTGTCGATCTTGTTCTTCCGAAGCTCCATGCCCTCCATCTCATACAGCTCCTCCACCAGCTCCGGATCAAAGGTGCAGGCAAGCAAGGTGCCGTTAGGCAGGGCATATGCCATGGTGCCGCAATCCATACGGATACCGGAGGGTCCGTCCGAACAACAGGCTATAGGAATCCCAAATCTCTTCAGTCCTTCTGTCACTCCGCCGAAGGCTGCTGCCGTACCAGGAGTCACTTTTGGGGAACACATGCCCTCTCCGCGGGTCATACAGATCAGGTCTTCGTCCGACAATTGTGTCAGAAACTGTTCCAATGTGATTTTTCCATCCGATACATCCGCCAGCTTCCAGCCACGGTCTCCCGCATACTCACTCTGCGTAGGTCTTTCCTTAAGAATCCTGTCCGCCAGATCTATCGTTCGTAAAGGTACATCTTCCCAGTTTGCAATGGCATGATCCTTTTCCTCGAAAAAGAAAGGTTTCAGGCGCTTAAACTCCTGTACCGGTGCCATTGCTTCCGTCACCATCCGCACTACCCGAAGCTCTGTCAGGGTCACCTTGCCAGCCTCTGCTGCGCTTCGCACATCGGTTCCTGCATAGAAAATATAGTCTCCCTCTTCCAGTACATAGCAGGATTTATGTCCGGTGACACCACTGTCATCATAGGAAGCATACTCCGTCAGCTCTGTTTTCAGCAGCAGTTCTTCTGTCTCACCCGGCTTCAGTTCTTCTGTCTTCGCAAATGCAGCCAGCTGGCGCAGAGGCTTTCCTAATTTCCCCTGAGGTGCTTCCAGATACAGCTGCACGGTCTCTCTGCCGGATACTCCCCCGACATTGGTTACTTTTGCAACTGCCGTGACTGCCATGCCCTGTACTGAGAATCCCAGGATCTCTGTCTGGAACTTCGTATAAGATAATCCAAATCCGAAAGGATACTTCACCTTATCTTTCGCAAAGGTCTCAAAATAGCGATATCCTACATAAATATCCTCGGTATAGAAATTCTCCACCGGATCTCCGAAATTTTCCGTGGAAGGATAATCTTCAATATCTTCTGCAATCGTGTCACTTAATTTACCACTGGGATTTACTTTGCCGGTCAGAACGTCTACACAGGCCCTGCCACCCTCCTGGCCTCCCTGCCAGATATAGAGTACTGCCTGCGGCTGATACCGGTCTACCCATTTCATATCTATAATATTACCGACATTCAGTACCACGATCGTATGCTCAAAAGCATGACATACATTACGAAGGAGCTCCTCCTCCAATGCTGTCAGCAGATAGCTTCCCTCCGCCGCACTGTTATCCTTATCTTCTCCGGCAGTACGACCGATGACCACGATCGCTGCATCCGATTGTCCAGCTGCCTGCACCGCCAGTTCTTCATCTACGGGCATCTCCTCCTGATTCCAGGGTTCCATGGCCCAGCCTTCTCCCACATCAAAGGGATGCTCCTTCAGCCACTCACGGTACACCTGCTCCAGTGCTTCGTTTACCTGTATTATTCCATCTTCTTTCAGGCTGTCAATGATATTCGTGACATAAGGAGCATTGACCATGCCGCCGGAACCTGTGCCGCTCTTGTAATGCTCAAACTGCGTTCTGCCGAAGATCGATACCCTCTGCCCTTTTTGCAAAGGCAGCACATTGTCTTCATTTCGAAGCAATACGCTTCCCTCTGCTGCCACTCGTCTTGCCAGTTCCGCATATTTCTCATAATCCAAGGTATATTTCATACGTTTGTCTGCTCCTCTCCTGTTTTATCCGTATTTCTGTCCGCACCCGGAACCCGTTCCATGGTCTTATGGGCGTGCAGCTTTTATTCTATAATGATAACACTAATTTCCTGATACATCCACAAAAAAAAGCTCTTTTCCACAGGGAAAAGAGCCTCAAAAAAGCAATTTATTTGATACCGGAGTGCATAAAGCTTTCCATGAACTGTCTCTGAAAAACAAAGAACAGAATCAATAACGGTGCACATACCAGTACTGTCGCCGCACTGACATCACTCCACTGCATTCCTGTCTCGTAAGACATAGCGAACATGGCCAGCCCCAGAGACAGCGGCCGCTTTTCTACGGAGTCCGTCATAACTAACGGCCAGAGGAAATTGTTCCATTGGAACGATGCCGAGATCATTCCAAAGGAAATATACGCCGGCTTGAGTAACGGCACATACACCTTCCACAGAATCTGGAACAGATTGGCTCCATCCATTTTCGCCGCTTCTTCCAGTTCATAGGGGATCGTCTTGATGGTCTGTCGCACGATCAGAGTTCCCATGGCCGAAGCAAAAAAAGGGAGCATAATGCCGATCTTCGTGTCCGTCAGTCCCCATTTTGCCATCATGGAATAATTGGGCAGGATCAGTACTTCCGGTGCGATCATCAGCTGTGAAAGGAACAATACGAATAATGCTTTGGAGCCGTAAAAATCTATTCTCGCAAAAGCATAGCCCGCCAATGTAATCAGTACGAACTGGATCACCAGCACTCCCACCACAATAAAGATCGTATTCCCGTAATATTTTCCAAAGGGCGCTGCCGCCAGTACTCTCCGGAAATTCTCCAATGTGGGCCACGCCACAGCCGTCAGATCCAGGGTCAGTTCCCTGGGAATAAACGCAGTCCTCACCACCCACACCAAAGGGATCAGAGACACGGTCAACAATAAAAACATGACTCCGTAGACCAGGATCCTTCCCAGGCGAACCGGATGATGTACTCTTCCCCGCATCGGTGCCTTTACGGCAGAATATTTGATATCCATAATTTTCTCCATCCTCAATTATTATAATATGCTTTCTTATCCTGCACAAAGAAGCAGACACTGGTCACCACCAGAAGAACCGCTACCAGAATTACGGTCATGGCCGAAGCCTTACCGGTATCCCAGTAATCAAAGCCGGTCTGGTAGATATAAAACAGCAGCACATTCGTGGCATTGCCTGGGCCGCCCTTGGTCATGATGTAGAGGTGATCCACCATCTTGTATGCATTGGTCAGTGTGATGATCAGCACGTAAATGGTCGTCGGCTTTAACATGGGCCAGGTTACGCGGGTAAAGATCTGCCAGCCGTTGGCTCCGTCGATCTTCGCTGCTTCGAAAAGTTCTCTGGAAATTCCATGAAGTCCCGCCACATAAAACAGCATAATATAGCCTGCCTGCTTCCAGACCAGCATGACCATGACCGCCCAGATGGCTGTCTTGCCGTCTGCGAGGAATCTCCAGTTGGGATTGATATATCCCAGAAGACCGTAGATCGGCGTATAGATAAACATCCAGATATTGGCGGCTGCCACTAACGGGATAAATGTCGGATAGGTAAAGCCCAGTCTGGCTGCCGCTTTGCCCCATTTCAGACTGTTGGCAAACATAGCCATGGCCACCGCCAGTCCGATGCTTAACGGCACCGTAACGACCGCGATCAGCAGATTGTTCCAAAAACATTCCCAGTACACCTTATCCTGAAACAGTGCAATGTAATTGGAAAATCCGGCGAACACCGGCTGCATCACTGACAGATTATCCAGATAAAAACTGCTGATAATACTTTTTACGATAGGATAGATCGTGAACACACACAGGAATACCAACGACGGAGCCAGCAGCAGCCAGCCGGTCAGCGTGCGTTTCCATTTGTTCGTGATCTCTTTTTTTAATGCGGTTTCGTATGCTTTTTCTTTTGCAAGTTCCTGTTTTCGGAGGGTTTCCCCGGCAGTCTCCTGTGGAAACAGTGTATCCGCCAGTACGGTTCCCGCTCCCAGATTTACCTGCGGCATCATTGTTTCTGCCATATTCATTCCTCACTTTGATTTCTCGATTTTATGGGGAAAAACCAGTCTGCTCCAGAACGGCAGGCTGGTCTCCTCACATGGATCAACATTTATGGGATTATTTGTAAGCCTTTAAAATGTTCTCTGCAGTGGTCTGTGCTTCGTCCAGCGCAGATTTCACATCCTTCTGATCCGTCATGACATAGGAGATGGCATCATCAATAGCCTTCTGCACTTCTGCCTGATTGTAGGTGGACAGTTCCGCATAACCATACTCCAGCTGGTCTCTTGCTACCAGGCAGTAAGGGAACTCTTCCGCATAAGCCTTCATGCGCTCGGTCTCATAAGCACTGGGTCTGGTGGCTACATAACCGGTATCAATACTCCACTGTGCTACTCTCTCGTCATCGGTCATCCATTTGATGAACTCGAAGGCTGCCTGCTGTCTCTCGGGAGATACACCCTTGAAGATGTAAAAATTACCGCCGCCGGTAGGAGAACCTGGTGTCTCATCTGCGGGAAGCATTGCCACACCGAAATCAAAGGCTGCGTTCTTCTTCACGTTGGTCAGGTTACCGGTCGTATGATACATCATAGCGGTTTTGCCTTCGATAAAGTCGGAAGGCGTGGTCGCCCATGCTACAATGCCGGAGGGCATGGAACCGTCTTCTGCCAGAGACTTCCAGAAGCTTAAGCCCTTGGCGGTTCTGTCATCGTTGTAATATACTTCGGTACCGGTATCATTCATCAGATTGAACCCGCTCTGCTGGGTGCAGAAGGTCTGTAACATCCAATAAGCATAGCCGTCGGAAGGAATCTCAATACCATACCGGGAGCCGTCTGCCTTGGTCAGCTGCTTCGCATATTCCTTCATTTCCTCCCAGGTAGAAGGAGCCTTCTCCGGATCCAGGCCTGCCTCGCGGAAAGCATCCTTGTTGTAATACAGCACGATGGTACTTCTCTGCCAGGGAATACCGAAGGTCGTCTCACCGTCACGGCTGTTCATCATGAATCCTTCATAGAAACCGTTCAGCCACTCTTTATCCGCATCGGTAGTGCAGAAGCTGTTGATATCTGCAATGGCATCCATGGCCAGCAGGGAATACAGGTCGATGGAGAACATAATGGCAAGATCCGGTGTATTACCGCCTTTGATGGCTGCCTGCACCTTGGTTCTTGTGTCTGCGTAGCTTCCGGCATATACCGGTTTGATCGTAATATTCGGATTCTCTTCATGATATTGTGCACACAGGGCATCGATCAATGCGTCCGGACCACCGCCAACAGATACCGGGAAATACATGGTCAGTTCCATAGGTTCTGCTGTAGACTGGGTACTGTCTGCCGCTGCTGCCGTCTGGGCTTCGTTGCTCTGTGTGGTCTGCGCATTCTGTGCTGTTGTCTGGTTGTCGGTTGCGTTCTGTCCGCAGGCTGCAAGGGAAAATGTCATGATACCTGCCAGAACAAGGCTAATTAATTTCTTCATCTGCTTCTCCTCTGATTTCTTTTTTGTTTTCTTTCTCATCAATTGACATCTCCGATTATAAAAAAAGCCGCCGGCAGCTACTACCAACGACTCGTAAAAAAAAGTAAACGCTCCGTAAAACTTTTCGGAAGGAATTTTACATTGCAAGGATTGTTTCGATTTATTCCATTGTGCTATTCTTTTTTATTGGAAAATTTGAAATTGGAAAACAAACAACAAGAGGAGGCTTTTATGAATAAATATACGAATAGATCGGTTTTTCCGGAACACACGAACCGGTACCGTGGAAATCTTCATTCCCACTCCACCAATTCCGACGGCTGCCTGACTCCCACGGAAATGGTCTCTCTTTATAAAAAGAACGGCTACAGCTTTTTATGCCTGAGTGAGCATGACTATTATACGGATCTGCGGAGAGAATTCGACACCGATGGCTTTATCCTTCTTCCCGGACTGGAGGCCTCCGTAAAATTATGCGATGCCGAAGGCCATCAGGTGAAGACACATCACATTCACGGAATCTTGGGTAACCGCCAGATGCAGGAGCAGGCCGGCAGCCGGTTATTCACGTCCGGAGAACGTCTTACGGTCCCTGTCTATACTACGGATTCCTGGCCCGGTGTCAAAGCTGCCCAAGACAGGATCGATCTCCTTCGTTCCAAAGGCTGCTTTACTACCTATAACCATCCGCTGTGGTCCCGGGTGGATCCGGAGGAAGTATGCTCCCTGCAAGGTCTCTGGGCCATGGAGATCTATAATCACGGCAGCGAACTTGGCTTCGGCGAAGGCCATACCACCTTTTTCTGGGAACGGATGTTAAAACAGGGCAATTTCGTCTCTGCCTTCGCCTCCGATGACAATCACAATCCTCCGGAATATTTCGACAGCTTCGGCGGTTACGTCTGTGTCTGCTCCGAATCCCTGGATCACGAATCCATTGTAAACCACTTACTGGCCGGAGATTACTATTCTTCACAGGGGCCGGAGATCTGCCAGTGGGGCATCCGGGAAAATCACGTCTTCGTAGAATGCTCTCCCTGTTCCAGAATCTGCTTCGTGACAGACGGGCCGACCTATAACAGCCGGATGCATCTGATGCAGGCGACACCCCTCACCCATGCCGAACATCCCCTGAACGGTACGGAGAGCTATGTACGGATCGAATGCACCGACGAAAAAGGGCGGATCGCCTGGACAAATGCGATCCGCCTGTAAAATCGTCTCTTAGAGAATGATCCGGACAACAAAATCCCCATTCTCCATAAAGAACTGGTATTGTCCGTTCAGCTTTTCCACATAATATACGATGCTTCTGGCCCCCAGTCCGTGTCCGGATCGCTCCGTCACCGGTACACCGTCATTAAATACCGGGGCATTCCGCACGGTATTTTTCGCCATCAGGAGAAGATGTCCCGACTTTTCAGACAGGGACAGCTGTATCAGCCGCTTTTTCTGAGGCAGTTCCTGCACGGCATGCAGGGCGTTTTCCAACACATTGGAAAGGATTGCGCAGAACATCATTTCCGAGCAGAGAAGTTTCTCCCCGATGCTGACCTGTACCTCCCATCGGATCCTCTGCTCCTCAAACCGCGTATTATAGATGGACAGTACGGAATTCACCATCTCATTTTTACAATAGGTCTTGATTACCGTATCATCATAAGTCTGGCTGACCTCATTGAGATATTCCAGCGCTTTTTCACAATCTTCCTGCTGAATCAGAGTCCTCAGGACAGCCATATGATGTCTCGTATCATGCCGCAGGATCGACATCTTTTTCTCGCTTTTCCTTGTATTGTCCATCTCCGCCTGAAAAGAATTCATCTGCATACGGATCAGCTCATTATACTGCTCTGCCTTGCTCTTCATCTCGTATTCCCGGAAATACACCAGCAAAAAAATCAGATACGACAGACAGATGGCAAATCCGAGAAATTCCGGCACCGCCCTGTTGCCGGTATAAAGCAGACTGGAAAACTTCGTCGTGGCATAGTCAAAAATATAATACACCAGCGGCAGACTTCCGATCAGCAGTAATTCCCGATTCGTCTTGGTCAACAGCATCGCCGTCGTCTGGCAGACATAGCGGCACAATACCCAGAATACCACCAGCGTCACCACGATACGGCAGGTGTAATAGCACCACTCTTTTCCTGTTACCGACAGTACGAACAACCCCATCCAGTTACTGCACTGGCAGCACAGATAGGCAGTGAAGATAGAGATCAGGGACGGCAATATTCTGAATTTATAATAGAACACCAGCATCAGCAATAGCGGCACGTGAACGATCAGTGGGTATATCTGATCCACCATCTCCGGACCCAGCACAGATACGCAGACCATATATAAGCCCCCGGAAATCACTGCCAATAGCAACAACTTCCCTACATTCGTTTTGTCCTTCTTCACACCCAGAAAAAAAGCCGACAGGAAGATGCCGAACAGCATAGTCGTAATATTATGTGTATATGTCAGAATCCTAAGTATCATAGAGTACCTTCATTTTATCCGTGATTCCCTAAAAGGTACTCACGGTTTTTGCAATGTGATCATTCATTCCCACCGACAGAACTTTCTGACGGCGCGATCCTAAATATTATCATATGTATTTTTTGTATGTATTTCAAGTATCGTTTTATCATCTTTTTATAAAATCACCCCGGACATTGGATTTCAGATCTAGTGCCCGGGGCAATGTATTTGTTTCTCATTTTTATAACTTTTCTATTACTTCACAGACATATTCAGCTACCAGCCGACATGGATCCGGTCCGGCATGGTGATCAAATTGCCGTTTAGCTTCGGAATAGTAGTGCCGTCAGCAATTTTCGTATTAACTATTGAGATGCTTCCTTTTAATACTCTAACACATAGGTTGCTGTTTCCGTAATCGGAAAACATACCTGTCCATTTACAGTAGAAATGGTTTTTGCAATCTGGATTTTATTGTTATTGGCATCTACTTTATAAACTGTTACTTCTCCGGATTTTACAGGTACTATGGTATGGAATACAACGGTTGCACCCAATGCCTGTTTGTGTGTAAATTCAATGGTTCTGGTATGTCCTGTGATGGTATCCTTATGATCAAAGCTGGTTTCCTTGTAACCGGATAAATCATTCTTTGCAAGGAAAGTTACCGCATCGGAACTGCCGATAAACACATGCAGGCCTCTGAGAGAAGACGAGGATACTGCCTTTACCGTTGTTACAGGAATCGTTTTGTCAACGGTGCTTGCATCTACGTGGAGCAGATCCTGATTTGCACCGGATACGCTTTGCTGTTTCTCTTTGGTCTGTGTAGAAATTGCTTTCGTGATCGCATCCCATCCGGAGATCTGCTCTCCCACAAGGTTCGTGGTGGTCAATACCGGTGCCGGTGCTTCGGATGCAGAAGAATTATTACTTGTACTTCCGGGAGTCGACGTCGGGGTGGTGGAAGGAGTCGGGTTAGAAGGAGCCGGGGTGGACGGGGTTACAGTGCTTGGATCTTTTAAAACATAATATATATTTTTCTTCATCAGCTCAGGCAATTTTTCCTCACTAAAATAGTAACCTACATCTATTCCTCTTGAGTCAATTGAACAGTTTAAGTAACATAACTCGCCAAACCGATTATAACATCTTCCGAAAATACCCTCACCTTCCTCTTTTGGAAACGGATGCCTTCTATAATATGCACTCATAAATTTATTTGCAGCATCATAGCTAAAAACCGGCAGGTTGGCACTTTCTAAATCACTTATTGTGGTTGCTCTGACCCAGGTCTTACTATCTTCTGCCTGCTGTTCCAGCCATTTTGCACAAAGATTTGTATTTTTATTATATTCGGTATATTGTGATATGTCCTTGTTTTCTATTTCAACATTAAACCAGCCTGCAAATATATAACCATCTCGGGTAGGTGTCGGTAAATCAACAAGTAATCCTGCTGCCGTTTTAACAGTGCTGTCAGTTGCCAGATTTCCCCCATTAATATCAAAGGTCACTGTGCATTGCGGATAAAAATAGAATTTATTATTTTCGTCCAGCACTAATTCAGATGAAGAGAATTTAACCACATCATATTTGGCTGCTTCGAATTGTTTATATTCCCTTTTTAAACATAAATATTCATTTGCATTCTTGCCCATAATATAATAGTTCTTAGTGTCTATATTAGATGACTTCAAATCGCCTCCATATGTAGTTTGAACCTTGTCAGCAAAAGCGTTTATTTCGTCCTCATTCCATGCTTCCATATCCACTAAGTTGCTGTCTAAGCTACCCTTGTTAGCTTCCGTCACCTCTGTCCAGTACACAGTTCCATTTTCTTCTGCTTTTACTGATACTCCCGGCACTATACTTACTACCAATGCAATAGCAAGCGTCAGGCAAAGTATCTTTCCTATAAGCTTTGACTTTTTCATAAGATTTTTCCTCTCTTTCCTTTGTACTTATGATCTATTACTTTAAGTCACATTATAATACCCTTCTCTAAATACTTATGCGAATGTGCATGAATCGACCTGAATATGACATCAATCGACCACGATGTTTGACATCGTGGCCGGAGGGGCAGGGGCTGGCGGCGGGGCTACAACTCCGCTTTCAGGACGAGTACTTCCTTACCCTGAAATGCGAAGCCAAGCTTACAGATCTTCGCTGCCGGAATGCCGGCGGCGAGGAGGTCGGCTTCGTAGTTTTTCTCTTCGCTCTGCTTAAGTGCATTCTCTGCCGTCTGTTTCAGTTTTTTTCCGTTCTCTCATCACAGACCTTGAATTCCATGATAAAAGCGTCCAGCATCAGACTTAAATACTCTCTTTTCCAAGAAATAAATCAATTGCATTTATATGGTGCACACCCTCTTGCTGGTCACGATATTTATCCAGCGATATAATATATCTCGGATATCCGTCTCTAATATCTCTAAATGGTCTATATTCTCTTTCTTTAATGCGTTCTGTAGCCTTTTCATCTTCTCCATGCAACGTATATGCAACTTGAACATACGCATAATTCTGCTTTTTATCTCTTACAATAAAATCACATTCTAATTTTCCGATTTTCCCGATACTTATTTGATAATCATGACTTGCTAAATACAGATATACGATGTTTTCCAAAGATGGTCCAAAACTAAATCTATTATCCGTGTTCATTGCAAAATAAATTGCCATGTCTGCAAGATAAAATTTCTGATCTCTTTGTAAGGCCTTCTTACTTTTCAGGTCAAATCTATTACACTCATATACTATTTTTGCTTTTTTTAAATCCTCAATATATCCACGGACGGTGGAAGGTTTTGTCGAAAATCCCTCATTTTTTAAACATTCCAAAAGATTTGTTATCGAAAAAGGTGCTGAATAATTGTTCAGCAAAAACGATTGTACTCTTTCATATACCGAGATGTTAGAGATTCTTTTTCTCGTTTTTACATCCTTTTCAAAAATTTCTTCTATAATCCCTCTTGTATATGTCTGTCTTGTATTCACATCCGGAAATTCCAAAGTCTTAGGAAATCCACCATTTAAAATATATTCGTTAAATTCTACATCCATATCCGAATCTATTTTTAGATCATTAAATGCCTTTTCATGGTACTGTTTTTGCATTTTTTTGTTTTTTAGTACCTTTAAAAGGCATTAATTATGTCTGCTTATATTATTACAATTGTAAATAAAAAAATGCCGTAGACTTCAGCATTTTATACTGAAATCTACGGATCAACTTATAGTAAGTTCATAGATGCTTTTTACAGCTTTACTTTTACAAAATCATGTTCCATGGCGGGAAGCACCTTTTCGATCAGATCCGCCGTCCGCATCCGGAGGCTGGAGGTATTGATGCAGGGATGGCATCCGAAATATTCGCTGTCCAGCACCTCCTCATCGATCAGCAGCTTCACCTGATGTTCCTTATCGTTCATCAGACCGAGTACACTGACAGAGCCGGGGGTGATATCCAGGAATTTCTCCATGTATTCCGGCTTGGCAAAAGAAAGCCTGGCCGAGCCGATCTGCGCCGACAGATCCTTGGTGTGGAACACCTTGGTATCCGGGATCATCAGCAGATAAAATGCGGTCTCCTGACGGTTGCACAGGAACAGATTCTTGCAGACCATGGATTCCAGAATCTCATCCACTTCCTTACAGTCCTCCATGGTCATCGCCGGTGCGTGATCCACGCGGTCATATTCTACACCCAGGCTATCCAACAGGTCATAGGTGCGGATTTCCTTGTCCAGTCTGCCGGTGGTGTCGACAGGTCTTCCTTTTTGCAATACTAATGTCATTGTCTTTTCCCCTTTGTTGTCTAATAACCGATTGTGTCGTTTACGAGGATCACATGGATCCGGTCCGTATGTCTGGAATATCTCGTGATCAGGAACTGGCAGCAGATGGTATCCGGAGACTTGCAGTCGAAGCATTTTCCGGTTTCTTTGCATGGAGTCTTGATGTCGAATCTCTGGGCATTGATAGGTGCAGCCACGTTTCTCGCACGCTTCATGGCGCTGTCTAAGTCTGCGCAGACCTTGTTCATGCCGACGATGAAGATTACTTTCCTCGGTCCCTGGGCTATGCAGGAGACACGGTTGGAATTGCCGTCGATATTGACCATGACACCGTCGCTGGTGATGGCATTGGCGCTGGAAAGGAAGATATCCGCATCGTAAGCTGCCATAAGTCCTGCTCTGGCATCCATCTTAGAGCGGTCGATATAGTGGTAATTACCTGCTTCCAGTGCGGAGATCAGTCCGATCTCTCCGGCACTCATGCATCCGCCCATGGCAATGGTGCTTCCCTCCGGGATCAGCTCCAGTGCCTGCTTTAGTGCAGCTTCCTTATCCTCTGCGTAATAACCTGACATGTTGCGGGACTGTAAACCCTTGATCACTGTTTTGGCCAGCTGTTCATTTCTTTTTCTGATCATTTCGTTCATCTCTTAACCTTCCTGCCTTTCCGTAATCTGCAAACTTTATTCCTGAGAACCAGACTCTTTTTGACCCTATTTTATCAAAAAAATAATTTCGTGTATAGCAACCAATATAAATATTTGACAATACTTTTCGCATATGCTAGGATATTTCCAATATTAGGGAGTAGTTCACATCGGATAACCGATGTTGTGTTGGTCGTCATCACGTTAGTGAAGCCACAGGCAGTCGCTAACCGGGCAGTACACTTCTACAGAAATGGAACGAGACTTTTATTGTATGTTTATCGTGCAGTAAAAGTCTTTTTTTTGCGTGATAAACAAAGGATCCGGGTACATTATTTAAGAAGGAGGATTTGTATATGACACAAAAAAACATCTGGAATATTTCTGTAAAAGAACTCATGGAAAAATATCAGGTGACAGAACAGGGGCTTACTACTGCCCGCGCGGAGGAGCTTCGCCTGGAAAAGGGTGAAAATATCCTACAGGAGAGCAGGCGCAAAAGTATACCGGAAGTATTTATCAGTCAGTTTGCTGATCTGCTGGTAGTAATCCTGATCATTGCGGCTGCGATCTCCATGTTTTCCGGCAATACGGAGAGTACCATTGTAATCCTGCTGGTACTGGTGATCAACGCCATCCTGGGTACCCTGCAGCATGTAAAGGCTCAGCGTTCTCTGGATAGTCTCAGGCAGTTATCTTCGCCCTGTGCAAAAGTCATTCGAGACGGTGTGAAACTGGAAATTCCATCGAAGAATATTGTGCCGGGTGACATTGTCATATTGGAAGCGGGCGACATGATCGTGGCCGATGGCCGTATCCTGCACAGCTATTCGCTGCAGGTCAATGAAAGCTCTCTGACAGGCGAGTCTGCCAACGTAGAGAAAACAGATGCCGTTATAGAGGGTGATGTGGCGCTTGCTGACCGGGCAAATATGGTCTATTCCGGAAGTCTGGTCACCTACGGACGCGCCGAGATGCTGGTGACTGCTACCGGCATGGAGACGGAGCTGGGTAAGATTGCAGGACTGATGAATGCAGCCAAAGAGCGCAAGACACCGCTGCAGGAAAGCCTGGACAAGTTCAGCAGCAGACTTGCCATACTGATCATGCTCATATGTGCTGTCGTATTCTGCCTGTGTATCTATCGCCGGATGACGCTGTTGGACTCCATGATGTTTGCAGTGGCACTGGCTGTTGCTGCGATCCCTGAGGCACTGAGCTCCATTGTGACCATAGTGCAAGCCTTTGGTACACAGAAAATGGCAAAAGAAAATGCAATTATCAAGAATCTGAAAGCTGTGGAAAGTCTGGGCTGTATCTCTGTCATCTGCTCTGATAAGACCGGAACACTGACTCAGAATAAAATGACGGTACAGCAGATTTATATAGAAGACCGGTTATACGAACCGGATCAGCTTGACCTTTTGAATCAGACTCATCGTTATCTGCTCTACGACGCAGTCCTCAACAATGATTCCAGTATCGTCGATGACAAGGGCATCGGTGACCCTACAGAATATGCCCTTTTAGAGATGTTTCGAAGGATTAAAGCGGATACATCTTCTATTTTGAAAGAAGCAAATATGCATGAAGATATTCTCCGGCAGAACATGCAGCGTCTTGAGGAAGTGCCTTTTGATTCCGACAGAAAGCTGATGAGTACGAAATATATACTGCATGGTGTACCCACGATCCTCACCAAAGGTGCTGTGGATGTTCTCTTAGACCGCTGTGACTATGTGCGCTGCAGTGACGATATCCGTCCTATGACGGAAGCTGAAAAAGACAAGATCCGTATGCAGAATCAGCTTTTTTCGGAAAATGGCCTGCGTGTATTGTCTTTTGCTTACAAGGAATCGGAGGAAAATCTCGACATCCATGCGGAGTATGGCTATACCTTCCTGGGTCTGATCTCTATGGTAGATCCTCCCAGAGAGGAATCTGCAGCTGCCGTTGCAGCTTCCAAGAGAGCCGGCATCCGTCCGGTCATGATCACCGGTGATCATAAGGTAACAGCAGTGGCGATCGCCCGCCGGATCGGAATATTCGAAGAAGGAGACCTTGCACTGACAGGTGCGGAGCTGGATGCCATGAGCGACAGCGAACTGGATGAACAGATAGCGCAAATCTCCGTCTATGCCAGAGTATCTCCCGAGAACAAAATCCGGATTGTAGAGGCATGGCAGCGCAGAGGTAATATTGTCTCTATGACAGGAGACGGTGTGAATGATGCTCCTGCATTGAAAAAGGCGGACATCGGTGTCGCTATGGGAATTACCGGAACCGAGGTGTCCAAGGATGCCGCAGACATGATTCTGTCAGATGATAATTTCGCAACGATCATCAAGGCAGTGGCAAACGGGCGTAATGTATACAGAAATATCAAAAATGCCATTTTGTTTCTGCTGTCCGGTAATACCGCCGGTATCTTAGCAGTATTATACACATCCCTGATGGGACTTCCTGTGCCTTTTACACCCGTACATCTGCTGTTCATCAACCTGCTGACCGATTCTCTTCCGGCCCTGGCAATCGGCATGGAACCGGCAGATGACGACCTTCTGAAGGAAAAGCCCAGGAATCCACGGGAAGGAATCCTCACCAGCGGCTTTATGATTACGATGATAACACAGGGTCTGCTGATCGCAGTAGCCTCCATGACAGCTTATCACATCGGACTGGCCGTCAGTTCGGCTATGGCCTCCACTATGGCTTTTGCCACACTGACACTGGCCAGATTGTTCCATGGTTTTAACTGCCGTGGCAGCGAATCCATCTTCCGGCTGGGACCGACCTCGAACCGCTACAGCCTCTATGCTTTCATCGCAGGAGTCTCTTTACTGGCACTGGTAATCTTCATCCCGGGACTGCACAGTGTATTCAGCATAGCCGATCTGCCTATGACAGCACTCGGTCAGATCGTGGGGCTCGCCCTCATGCCGACCGTGCTGATACAGATAATGAAAATCATCAGATATAAATAATTGATTTAATCAATAGCTTCCACAGACTGCAATCTTTCCTTTTTTACCTTCAGATATTCTTCCGTATAATGTGTCTCTTCGTTGGTTGTCAGAATGACCTCCTGCCCCTGCGGCATATCAATATCCGTTGCCACAAGCAGGAGGGAATCCTCCTTTGTTTGTAGCGAAAAATCACTCTGAAGACATTGTAACACCTAAAGCCAGCTTTAGATCAAGAATTATTGTTTTACATATCTCTGATTTTTACTATTTGGCTTTTCCGGCAATGTCATTTTTATTAGGCCCAACTCTATGGCAGGCTTGATATAATTTTTTCGAAATGTTTCCTTGGATTTCAAATGCAGTGCCTCCATGATCGCATTAGCGGTATAGGGAACGTCGTACTCCATTACTTCCAACATCCGTTTTACATATTCTGACATATTTTCATTTGTCTTATTTACCTGTATGATAACTTCATCTAATACCTGATCTATCATTCTTAACATAAATTCTATAAAAACATCTGAATTTCCATTCACATGGCATTTTGCTATTGCATCATAATATTCTGCCTGGAATCTTTCAATCTGGCTTTCCAACGGAATATATTCAAACACATTTCTCCAACGGTATAGCATTACCGTATGCCATAATCTGGCCATTCTTCCATTTCCGTCTGCAAAAGGATGTATAAACACAAATTCGTAATGAAAAACAGCTGACACAATAAGCGGATGTATTGTCCCTTCACTGTTTTTAACCCATGAAAATAAATCCTTCATCAGTTCATTTACCATATTCGGCGGCGGTGCCACAAAAATACACTGATCTCCGGAAAAGACACCCTCTTCCCCTTTTCTGAATACGCCGGATTCCTCTACTGTTCTATAGGTCATTATTCCATGGATTTTTTTCAGATCTGACATGCTTTGAGGATTTATTTCCGAGATTTTTTCATATGCAGCATATGCATTTTTCACCTCTTGTATTTCCTTTTGATCTCCCAATACAAGATGACCATTGATGACATCTCTCACTTCAGCCAGAGACAAGGAATTTGCTTCTATTTTTAAGGAAGAATGAATGGATCGGATCCGGTTGTTTTTCCTTAAATGCGGCCTTGCCTCTAATTCCCTGTGACTGCTTATTTTACCTACTTTTTCAGATATAGAAGAAACAAGCTCCAACATTTTATTTGAGATTGTATATGGCGGTTCATATTTTCCCATTTATGTCACTCCATCTTGCTTATTATCTTGCTTATTATCTTACTCGTTTTGGATATCATTAGCAATCTTTTTATTTTTCGCTTAAACATTTTCTTTCTCCGTTCCGCATTTTTCTTACATATACTTTTGCATATTTCCGCATTTTTTTTACATATCTTGTAGTAATCTTGTAGTAATCAAGAAAAGCAGCTATTAAATAAAAATAAGTATTCATGTATAATTTATGATATACTATTTAAAAT
>OHBJ01001009.1_pt1 | contig 19176 bp, 15 predicted proteins | sample 1577241 | NCBI WGS metagenome assembly OHBJ01 (sample SAMEA3541594, study PRJEB24748) | human gut metagenome | biome: human gut; feature: human-associated habitat; material: faeces | place: China | collected 2012 | reverse complement strand
TAAATGCGAAGCCACGGCAAATTCCGTTACTGGACACGTATGCGTGAACAGTAACGATAAATGCAGGAGAAAAGAAGGGAGGTCCGCCCTGTGAGCTATTTGGAAGATTTTGAAAAGACGCTGGCGGAGAAATGCCATCAGAACGAGCCGCCGTTCTGCCAGGCAGCCTGTCCGTTCCGGCTGGATATCAAGGGGCTGGAAGAAAAGTGGAAAAAGGGACGTTTCAACGCGGCGTACCGGACCTATCAGAATACGGTGGGATTTCCGGATATTGTGTCGAAGCTGTGCAGCCATCCGTGCGAGAAGGCGTGTCTGCGCGCGAAGCTGGACGGGGGAATCGCGATGGGGCTTTTAGAGCGGGCGACGGTCAAGTACGCGAAGCGGAAGGCACCGAATGCGTATAACCTGCCGTCGAAAGGGAAAAGGATCGCGATCGTCGGAGGCGGTCTTTCGGGGCTTGGCTGTGCGCTGCGTCTCTGCAATAAAAAGTATGATGTAACGGTTTATGAGCGGGAAATGGTTCTGGGCGGTCAGGCGAGAAACCAGATGGATCCGGCGGAATTTGATGCGGAGATCGAAGCGCAGTTCCAGTTTGAGGAATTTTCACGCCATCTCGGTGAAACGGTAACGGATCTGGAGGCACTCCGGGCGGACTATGATGCCGTGTATGTGGCAACTGGGGCAGACGGCGCGGACTTTGGTCTGGAAATGGACCCGGACGGCGCATTTGCGACCCGGACCCAGGGCGTTTTCATTGGCGGTTCTCTGACGGGCGGCGACAGCATGAAGGCGCTGGCGGATGGGCTGGCGGTTTCGCTTGCGATCGAACGGTATCTGAAAACGGGCGGCATGAATGAGCCATTTCGAAAGGAAGGGACACTTTTAAAGCTTCAAACGGATGGGATTGAGCGTGCCGAGCGGGTGGTTCCGGCAAACGGGGAATCGTATACGGAGGAAGAGGCGATGCAGGAGATCGCGCGCTGCCAGAAGTGTTCGTGTGATGCCTGTATGCGTGCTTGTGATCTGATGCGCCTGCATGAGAAAACACCGCGCCGTTTGTATGAAGAGGTTTACATAACAATTCATCCCGGTACGTTATCGCGCGATGGTACGTGGGCGACGAGACTGATCAGCACCTGCGATCACTGCGGGCTGTGCAAGGAGGTCTGCCCGCAGCATATTGATTTTAGCCAGTTTTTGCTCGAAAGTATGCGGGCAATGCGGAAAAAGGGCGCGATGCCGTGGCCATTTCATGATTTCTGGCTGCGCGACATGGCGTATGCCTCCGGAAAAGCGGGGCTTACGCGGAAACCGGAGAATGTTAAGCAGAGTTCCTACGCCTTCTTTCCGGGATGCCAGCTCGCCGGTTCGGATCCGCGCTATGTGACGCGGACATATGAGTGGCTGCATTCCAAAAAGCCGGATGCGGCGATCTGGATGACCTGCTGCAGTGCACCTGCCGAGTGGGCAGGCGAAGTGGACATCCACGCGGCACATCTGGAAAAAATGCGGCAGCAGTGGAGAGAACTGGGCGAACCAACCGTGATTTTAGCCTGCCCGAACTGCCGGAAGATGTTTGAAGAATACCTGCCGGAGCTGCCGGTCGTTTTCCTGGAGGAAGTGATGGAAGAGTGGGGCATGGAGAAAGATGCTGCTTTGGAACCGGACAATGCTGAAAAGGGTGAAATGGAAGCAGGAAGTACCCAGCAAGCGCAGTCGTATGCCTTGTTTGATCCCTGCGCCAGCCGCTATTACCCGGAATTGCAGGAGAGTGTACGCCATCTGGCGGATGCGGCGGGGATTACGTGGGAAAATCTGCCGTATGACGGGAAAAAGGCGCGCTGCTGCGGATACGGCGGACATATCGGGATTGCTTCTCCGAGCCACACAAGCTATATGACAACTTCCCGTGCAAAAGAGGAGGAACTGCCGTATGTGACCTACTGTGTCAACTGCCGGGAGTCCTTTGCCGGACAGGGCAAGGAGGCGGTTCATATCCTCGATCTGTTGTTTGGGTTAAATGGCGCGGGGCGCCCGGCGGCGACGGTGACGGAGCGCTGGCACAACCGCCTGGCGGCGAAACGGGAACTGCTTAAGACGTACTGGAATGAGACGATCGAAGAGGAAACACATATGAAATTAGAAGTTGAGAAGGAGCTGGAACGCAAATTGTCAGCGGGTCAGATTTTGATCGAAGATATGGAGCAGGTCATTGAACACTGTGAGCGGGAAGACCGCGGTATTATCGACCCGGAGACGGGACATCGGATCGGGCATCTGAAGATCCAGCATATGACCTACTGGGCAGAGTACGAGGTGCTGCCGGACGGCGGTTATAAGCTCTGGAATGGCTACAGCCACCGCATGAATCTGGAAGGAGAGTGATGAGTATGCCGACGATTGATGGAGGCGGAAGAGATCAGCGGATCAAAGAGGCGTTGGAGAAAAAAGTCATCTGCCGCCGGTGTCAGGTGGAGATGGTGCCGAAATCCACATTTTTTGACTATCTGGGGCACAATTTCCACACCGAGATCCTGTGCTGCCCGAAGTGCGGCGAGGTATATCTGCCGGAAGCGCTGGTAAAAGGGCGTATGGCGGATGTGGAGAGAGAGCTGGAAGATAAGTAGATAGTAGATATAAGTATGATTCATGAGAGATGCTTTTGGATCTGAAAAGGATAGGTGAGACAGGCTGGCTGCGGGGATTTGCCATGTGTGAACATGAGAACACAGCCCATCTGCGGCTGGCTTCATCATGGGAGAATTGTAATGAATTGAGATAAGGGGATGAAGGACGATGGTAATGAACTTACAGGACAGAGCCCTCCTGCCAGAAGAAATGCGCCATACATACAGTGTCTGTCCGGTCTGTTTAAAACGCATTCCGGCAAAGCGGGAAGAGCGGGACAGGCAGATATATCTGGTAAAAACCTGCCCGGATCACGGGACATTTTCCAGTGTAATCTGGAGAAATAAGCGTAAGTTTGCCGACTGGCGCGGGGAACGTCCGGCGGTGGGAGAAAATGAAAATCTAAATTGCCCGGCGGGCTGCGGTCTGTGTGCGGAGCACAGACGCGCCACCTGCTGTACCTTGCTGGAGATCACAGCGCGGTGCAATATGAACTGTACCTTCTGTTTTGCGGAGCCGGACGGGGCCAAGGATCCGTCCTTAGACACGGTAAAACGCTGGATCGACGATCTGACGGAGCCGGGAAAGACACTTTTGCAGCTTTCCGGCGGGGAACCGACAGTGCGGGACGATCTGCCGGAGATCGTGGCGTATGCGAAGCAGGTTGGCTGTAAATATGTGCAGTTAAACAGCAACGGTCTTCGCCTGGCGGAGGACGAGGCGTTTGTAAAGCGTCTGGCGGATGCGGGACTTTCGTTTGTATTTATGCAGTTTGACGGCGTGGACGATGCCGTATATGAAAAACTGCGCCGCCGCCCGATGCTGGAAGTGAAAAAACGGGCGATCGAGCAGTGCGGCCGGTATGGAATCGGCGTGACGCTTGTTCCGGTCCTTGTTCCGGGCGTCAATACGGAGCAGATCGGGGACATCATCCGGTTTGCCATTCAGCGGTCGCCGTATGTGCGCGGCGTGCATTTCCAGCCGGTCAGCTATTTTGGACGTATCCCGGAGCTTCCGGCGGATGATGACCGCTATACGCTGGATGAGCTTCTGGAGGCGGTTGTCAGCCAGAGCGGCGGGCTTATCAAAGAGGAACAGATCGCGCCATCCTGCTGCGATCACCCGATGTGTGGGTTCCACGGGGATTTCATCGTGATGCCTGGGGATAAATTGATGCCGCTGACAAATTATAGTGGAAAAACCGAGACAGAACCGGAGGGCGAAGGCTGCTGCTGCGGTCCGGATCCGGCGGAGAAGAACCGTGAATTTGTCGGACGGCGCTGGGAACGGCGCGATCTGGAAGAGACGTGCTGTTGTGGAGAAAGTCAGCCGGAAAAAGAAAGCTGCTGCTGTGGCGGAACCCAGCCAGAACCAGAAAGCTGCTGCTGTGGCGGAACCCAGCCAGAACCAGAAAGCTGCTGTTGTGGCGGAACTCAGCCCGAATCAGAATTCTGCTGCTGTGAAGAAGAGTCGGTTGACATAACAAATATGGAGGACTTCTTAAAGCGTGCCAAAAGCCACGGCTTCACGATCACATCCATGGCGTTTCAGGATGCCGGCAATCTCGATATCGAGCGTCTGCGCCAGTGCAGCCTGCATGTGTATAAAGACGGGAAGAAGATTCCGTTCTGTGCGTACTACTTGTCTCCGATGGAAAGAGGCAGATAATAGAGGCGCAGAAAGGAGAGGTGCAAAAAATGGATACAAATGAGTGCAGTCTCTGCCGCCCCGGTGGATTTGCGCTGACGAGGCAGATGTTCCAGTTTGCGGGAATTGAGATACCAGAGGCGGGAGCGGCAGATACGGAGTCTATAGATCCTGCAGTGCCGTTTCGCGTCATCGACATCGGCTGCGGAGCTGGCGGCACGATGCGCTGGCTTTCTGAGCATTGCCCGGGCTGGCAGATTTCCGGCCTGGATAAGAATCCGGATGTGCATGAACCTGGCTGGATAGAGACTGGATGTGCGGAGAAACTGCCATATCCAGATCAGACGGCAGATATCATTCTGATGGAATGCAGTTGTTCCAAAGCTGCGGAACCGGCGGCGGCGCTCCGGGAGGCGTACCGGGTGTTAAAGCCGGAGGGATGGCTTTTGATGAGCGATATGTATGCCCGGAAAAAAGAGCTTTTCTTAGACGGGATGCTGGGACGGCTGGAGTCCGCTAAAACAATCTGTGACCGGATGGCGGATGCGGGTTTTGCGCTTGTAAATATGCAGGATGTGTCTGGAACGCTGGCGGAGTGGATCGGGCAGCAGATCTTTGATGGAAATCTGGAATCCGTCTGCGCGGCGCTGGGGGCGGAACGGAAGATTTTAAAAGAAGCGGGCAGCGGTTATTTTATTGCAGCGGCGCAGCCGTCCGGGTTATGGCGGACACTTTCGTATGTAAAGGAGAAAAGTCCATTTTATCAGAAGAAATTTACATCCGTCTGGGGACAGCTTGGGGAAATGGCAGGTTCCGATGTACGGCTCGCGCCGGATTCGTTTTCATGGGCGGATTTCCGGACACTTCCCCTCACAACCCCGGAGGAACTGAAAGCGGAGCCGGAAACATTTTTATGTGTTCCAGCCAAGGAGATCGCGCGTATCATCACGCTGAAAACCTCCGGCAGTACAGGGGCACCGAAGCGCCTGTTTTTTACCGAAGACGATCTGATGCAGACGGCGGATTTCTTTGAAACAGGGATGCAGTACATGGTAAAGCCAGGCGATCGGGTCACGGTTTATATGGAAGGACCGGGATTTTTTTCGATTGGAGGACTTTTAAAAGAAGGATTGGGGCGCATCCGGGTGGAGACGAAGGTTCACGGGCTGATTCACGATATGGAAGCGGCAGCGCGGGACGGCGAGGGGGCAGACTGCCTGATCGGTGTCCCAAGCCAGATGTATGCGCTGGCAGCCCATGCGCCGGGACTTGGCCCGAAAACAGTGCTCTTAAGTGCTGATTATGTGCCGGTCAGCGTGCAGCGTTTTTTGGAAAGAACCTGGAACTGCCGGGTCTTTACGCACTGGGGTATGACGGAAACTGGTTACGGCGGCGGCGTACAGTGTGGGGCGCGCGGGGGGTACCATATGCGGGACCGGGACCTTTTGATTGAGATTCTGGATCCGGAGACGGGACAGCCGGTTCCGGAAGGGCAATACGGCGAGCTGGTTCTGACAACGCTTCGGCGGCGGGGAATGCCGCTTGTGCGCTATCGGACCGGCGATCTGGGGCGGATGATTGCAGAACCGTGTGCCTGCGGATGTTTAAAGCCTAGACTTGATAAGGTTGAGGGACGGCTGGATGACAGCGTCCGGCTGTCCGGCGGCAAGGTGCTTTCCATGCACCTATTAGATGAGCTTTTATTTGCCCTGGATGAGGTGGAAGATTTTCAGGCATCTTACAATGCGGCGCAGAAGCATCTGACGGTGGCTGTTATGAAGAAAGCGGGTTATGCAGATACGGTAGGAAGCAGAGTGAAAAATGTCAAAGCAGCATTAACGGAATACTTTGGGAACTGCCTGACCGTTTCTGTGATAGAAAAAGAAATTTCCCCCTATATCGGTTCGGGAAAAAGGCGGCTAATCATCGAGGAAAAATGAAAAATGAGTGGCAAAATTCAATATCATGAAAAACTTGACGATGAGTTTTGATTGCAGTATCATAAAATTAAAAATAATTGAGAAATTTTGAAAAAAATCAGCAAAATTTGACAAGAACAAGGAGAAAAAATGAACATAGCAATTGCATCAGAGACAGAGGAGATCGACGGACTGGTGCCGGCGACTTTTAAGGAGAGTCCGTTTTTGATGATTATTGACGCGGACAAGAACCAGATTTTCCATGTCTATGGAAAACAGGATCCGGACAATCTGGTATTTGCGAAGAAGGTGGTAGAACATGACTGTGAGGCAGTCATCTGCGGACCGATCGAGAAAGAACCGTTTGAGATACTGGTAAAGGCGGGCGTGACCCGTTATCTGGGAAGCGGGCATACGGTTCAGAAGGCATATAGCTATATGAACCGTTATAAACTGGAGCTGATCCGCGACTACATCGGCGGACCGGGACCATTTGGACACAGCCATGATTTCAGCTGCGAGTGTGGGGAAGAAGAGGAACACGAGCACTAGGAAAGGACAGAATGCGGACGATTTATTTGATCCGGCATGGGAAGCCGGAATTTCCAGATGAACGGAAATATTGCATCGGGCGGACGGATCTGCCGCTTTCAGAGGAAGGGCGGACACAGATTCGGGCGCTGGGGGAGACATTTGCGGGACGCAGAATTGAAAAGATTTATACCAGCCCGTTAAAGCGCTGCCGGGAGTCAGCCGCGATCCTGCAGGAAGTGATTGACAGAAGTATTCCGATTGAGGTCGTAGATGGTCTGGCGGAGATTGACATGGGGGAATGGGATGGTCATTCCTTCGATGAAATCCGGGAACAGTTTCCAGCGGAGTATGTGGCACGAGGGGCAGATATGTACGATTTCCGACCGCCGCAGGGAGAGAGTTTTGCAGATTGTGCAGGGCGCGCCAGGACAACCTGGAATGAACTCCGGATGAAGAGCCGGGGCGATATTCTGGTAATCGGACACGCGGGTTGGTTTCGGACACTGATCAGTGGCTGGGAGAAGCGGAAAAAGACAGAACTTCTGCAGATTCCCTTTGGCTACGGACAGGTGTATGAAAGAAAGGATTATGTATTTGACGCCTTGATCTCGGCGGCGGGGCGATCCTCGCGGATGGGGGATTTCAAACCACTCATGAAGCTCGGCGCCCAGACGGTCCTGGAACGTGAGATACAGACGCTGCGGGCGTGCGGCGTACATGAAATCACGATCATTACCGGACGCCGGGCGGAAGATATACGCGCGGCGGCTGCGGGACCGGGAATCCATTTCATCCACAATCCGGCGTATGCGGAGACGAAAATGTTTGATTCCGTCTGCCTGGGGCTTTCCTATTATAAGGAAAAGCGGAAAACGGCAGGAAAAGAGACGCTGGATGGCATTTTCTTTTTCCCGGTGGATGTGCCACTGTTTACGCCATTTACGCTGGAATATGAAAAATACCGGTTTGCGGAAGGCGATGGGGATGTCTATCTCCCGGAGTATGAGAAAACACCGGGGCATCCGCTTCTGATCCGTGCAGATGTGATCGAAAAACTGCTGCAGCATGACGGGACGATGGGACTTAAAGGCGCCTGTGAACAGCCGGGAATCCGCCGGATTTTCCTGGATGTGCCGGATCCAGGCTGCGCGTTTGATGCGGATACGCAGGAAGAGTTTCAGAAATTGCGTGACTGGGAGAGAAAACGTCCTGTCCCGGACAAAGAGGAGTGCGAGCGTCTGCTTGCATGGTTCCACACGCCGGAGGCGGCGGTGCGCCATAGCCGGGTGGTTGCGGAGCTGGCCGTGGAATTGGCAGATAGAGTTCTAAAGTATAGGGCGGAAAGGTGTGTGGAGATGACATACAAAAGCCCGCCAATCGATAAATATAAAATCTACGCGGCGGCGCTTCTTCACGACATCGCTAAAGCATACCCCGAACATCCGGAGACAGGGGCGGGATGGCTGCGGCTTCTGGGACATACCGGGATCGCGGATATCGTTGCGGATCATATGGATCTGCCGGAAGAAAAGCTGGGATATCTGAATGAAAGCCTGATCGTGTATCTGGCGGACAAGCAGGTACAGGGAGAACGGCGTGTAACGATCGAAGAACGGTTTGCGGCAAAACGGGAGAAATTTAAGGATAACCCGGAGGCGCTGGAGGGCGTGGAACGGCGGTATCAGCTGGCAAAGCGTGCGGAGGCATTACTGTAAAAAGGAAAAGAGGAAAATCATATGAAATTAATGAAAACAACCGAGGCAGTCGGACAGGTACTCTGCCATGACATGACGCAGATTATTCCGGACGTGACGAAGGACGCCGTATTCCGTAAGGGACATATCGTGCGCGAGGAGGACATCCCGGTGCTGCTTTCCATCGGAAAAGATCATATTTATGTCTGGGAAAAGGACGATACAAAATATCATGAGGACGAGGCGGCGGACATTCTGCGCGGCATCTGCCAGAATGAGTATATGCGTGCAACCGATCCGAAGGAAGGCAAGATTGAGCTGATTGCGGAGACGGACGGTCTGTTTCAGGTTGATGAAGAACGCCTCTTAAAGGTCAACAGCCTGCCGGAGATGATGATCGCGACCCGCCGGACGAATTTTCCGGTAAAAAAGGGTGATAAGTTAGCCGGAACCCGTGTGATCCCGCTGGTAATTGAAAAAGAAAAAATGGAGGAGGCGAAAAAGGCAGCGGGTTCAGAGCCGCTGTTAAAGCTGATTCCGTATAAAAATAAGAAAGCGGGCATTGTGACGACCGGAAATGAAGTATTTTATGGACGGATTGAGGATAAATTTGGCCCGGTCATCCGGGACAAGCTTCAGGAATTTGGTGTGGAAGTTCTGGGACAGAAGATTATAGGGGACAATCCGGATAAAATCACGGAGGCAATCCGGGAATGGCTGGATCAGGGTGCCGATTTTGTTGTCTGTACCGGTGGCATGAGCGTCGATCCGGATGATACGACACCGAGCGCGATCAAGCAGACCGGGGCGGAGGTTGTCTCCTACGGCGCGCCGGTACTCCCGGGAGCGATGTTCTTGCTGGCATATACGAAGGACGGAAAGCCGATCATGGGACTTCCGGGCTGCGTGATGTATGCGAAGAGGACCATCTTTGATCTGGTGCTGCCGCGTGTGATGGCAGATGTGCCAGTGACAAAAGCGGATCTGGCGAAAATGGGCGCAGGTGGTCTGTGCTTAAATTGTCCAACCTGTATTTTCCCGAACTGCGGTTTTGGTAAATAATCGAGCCAGAGAGAGGCGATGAGGCAGCAACCGCGATGGCACAACTGCGAAATGAGAAATGGATGGCTCATGCAGTATAAAAGAGAGGAAGTGCGTGATATGAATCTGTATGGGGAGATTCTGAAAAAACTGGAAGGGACGCCGTGTCTGGCGCTCGAGAGAAGCTTTGTGGGAGAAGAGGGAAATCTAGCAGATATGCGCTGTGAACTGAAAGAAGGCGCAGAGGCGTCGGAGATTGGAAAAGAAGCCCTGACACAGGGGCAGCCGGTCTGTGGGCGCGCCGGAAGCAGTTGGAATGTGGCGGAACCATTTTTCCCGAAAGAGCGCCTGATTATTCTCGGAGGCGGCCATGTGGCTCTTCCGGTGGCAGAATTTGGCGCGCGCGTCGGATTCCTGGTAACTGTGGTGGACGACCGCCTTTCCTTCGCGAATCCGGGACGATTCCCGATGGCAGAGAAGGTGATCTGTGATGACTTTGGGCATGCGATCAAAGAACTCAAGATTCAGGAGAGCGACTATATCTGTATCGTTACGCGCGGACACCGCCACGATGCGGACTGCCTGCGGATGATTGGAAAAGGAAAAGAACCGGCGTATCTCGGCATGATTGGTTCGAGACGCCGCGTCGGTATCGTGAAACAGGAGCTTCTGGAAGAAGGTTACGATCCAGAGCGGATGAGCCGTTTAAAGAGCCCGATCGGTTTAAAGATCGGCGGTGTGACACCGGAGGAGATCGCGATCTCGATTCTGGCGGAGATCATACAGGTAAAGCGCATGGATCGGGAAGACAAACGTGTGAAAAACCGTTCCGATCTGGATTTTGATGTGCTGAAACGCCTGGCAGAGGAGCCGGATGAGTCGAAAGCAGTGGTCACGGTGATTGAATCAAAGGGATCCTCCCCGCGCGGGGCAGGCGCGAAGATGATTGTCTACCGGGACGGACGGATTCTCGGCAGCATCGGCGGCGGCTGCAGCGAGGCGGCCGTGCTGGGCGAGGCACGTTCTCTGATCGGAAGCAGCAGGTACAAAGTAGTTCATGTAGATCTGACCGGCGAGGCAGCGGAAGATGAAGGAATGGTCTGCGGCGGCATTATGGATGTGCTGGTGGAAGACTTTGCCACGGATCGGGAACCGTGTGACCGGTAAGGAAACCGAAGCACCGGCGTATTTGGATAAAAAATTTCAAATAAATGAAAAATAAAAAGATAAAAATAAAATACATGAAAAATCATCATAACAATTTCACGAAAATAGACGGAAGGGCTTGGAAAGAAAAACTGGAAAATTCATAAGAATAAAGGGAAAATGCAGAAAAAAGCCGCGTTATTTTTTGATGCACATAACGACGACGAGCATTAAATAAGAATTATTGTAAAGATTGACAAAAAAAGTGCCACGTGCTACTATTTGATTAGCAAATATCATTATAATTTTTCAAAAATAACGGAAGGGTAAAAACCACATTGCTATGGCGTAAGGAATCGAAACGAGGAGGATGCCGGAAACATGTGCGTGAAATGAGGGAGGAACCAAGATATGAGAAAAACGTGGGCACTTGTAATAGCAGCAGCGATGGCGGCAGCATCCCTGACCGCATGTTCATCCAGCAAACCGGCTGAGACAGCAGCACCGGAAACGGAGGCAGTTGAGACAGAAGAGACCGAAGCAGAAGCAGAGGCAGCCGGCGACCAGCAGGAGATTCTGGTAGCGGCAGCAGCCAGCCTTCAGTACGTTATGGAAGACAAGATTCAGCCGGCATTTGAGAAAGAGAATCCGGACATCAAGCTGAGCTTTACCTTTGACAGTTCAGGAAAGCTGCAGACCCAGATTGAAGAGGGCGCAGATGCAGACGTATTCTTCTCCGCAGCGATGAAGCAGATGAACGCGCTGGAGGACGAGGGACTGGTTGATGCAGATTCTGTCGTAGAGCTTCTGGAAAATAAGATCGCCCTGATCGTTCCGAAGGATTCCACACTGGGAATTACCGGTTTTGAGGATATTACAAAGGCAGAGAAGATTGCACTCGGCGATCCAGAGAGTGTTCCGGTTGGACAGTACTCCAAGGAAGCCTTTGAGAACCTGGGTATGTGGGATGATGTAGAGGCTAAGACAAGCTTTGGTACCAACGTAACCGAGGTTTTAAGCTGGGTAGCAGCCGGAAGCGCTGATGCAGGTATCGTGTACCTGACCGATGCAACCACCAGCGACCAGTTTGACCAGGTAAAGGTTATCGGATATGCACCGGAAGGAAGCGTATCGAAGGTTATCTATCCGGTTGGCGTTGTAAGCGCAAGCACAAAGAAAGATGCAGCACAGAAGTTTGTAGATTATCTGGGAACTGATGATGCGCTCTCCTTCTTTGCGGAGTATGGCTTCACAGCAAATAAATAAGCCGGGAGCGATGGCTGTCTGGGATATGCAGCCGACTGTGTGAACAGAAAACAGGACGGCGAAGGACAGACAGTGAACAACGTAGGGAATAAAATCCGCCGCAGAATGCAGGGTCCGCTGAAAACCAGGTGTTCTGCGGCAGTTTTTATCTCAGTCGAGAAGACTCCGAGAGTACATTTCATAGGAAAGGGGGAAGAAAGATGGACTGGTCTCCGATATGGATATCGATGAAAACAGCAACGCTGTCGATCATTATTACGTTTTTTCTGGGAGTCTGGATGGCGCGGCTGGTGGTATCGGCACGCTCTGAGAAAGTGAAAATGGTGCTGGACGGCATCCTGACGCTTCCGATGGTCCTGCCGCCGACGGTAGCAGGCTTCTTCCTGCTGATGATTTTCGGTGTAAAACGACCGCTCGGACAGCTGTTTCTGGAATTGTTTGGCGTCAAGATTGTATTTTCATGGGCGGCAACGGTGATCGCGGCGGTGGCGATCTCATTTCCGCTTATGTACCGGGCAGCGCGCGGCGCGTTTGAACAGGTCGATGTGACGCTTATCTATGCGGCTCGGACGCTGGGATTTTCCGAGAGCCGCATTTTCTGGAGGGTGATTCTGCCGTCGGCGATGCCGGGCGTCCTCAGCGGCGCGATCCTTGCCTTTGCGAGAGGACTGGGCGAGTTCGGTGCGACCGCGATGCTGGCGGGCAATATCGCCGGAAAGACGCAGACACTGCCGCTTGCCATCTATTCACAGGTGGCGGCTGGAAAAATGTCGATGGCATACCAGTATGTGTGGATCATCGTGGTGATTTCCTTCCTGGTCGTCGTGCTGATGAATGTGCTGTCGCGGCGGGATATGCGCGGAAGCAGCAATCATAAAAAGAAGGATAACAGTGTGGAAGCGGGCGGTCAGGATGCAAAGGTTTCGGTGGAACTGTTTGCGGACAGGGAAGCGGATGCACAGAAGGGAGGCGCGGGATGAGCCTGCAGGCGGCAATCAAAAAGAGATTTTCCGGCTTTTCGCTGGACGTATCGCTTAACACCGATGGCGGCGTCATGGGCATTCTCGGCGCCTCCGGAAGCGGCAAGAGCATGACGCTCAAGTGTATCGCCGGAATTGAGACGCCGGACGAAGGGCGGATCGTGTTAAATGGCAGGGTGCTCTTTGATTCGGAAAAGCGCATCAACCTGCCGCCGCAGAAGCGGAAAATCGGTTATTTATTCCAAAATTATGCATTGTTTCCGAATATGACCGTAGAAACCAACATTGCGGCGGGGCTTTCGGGCAGCAAGGAGGAAAAACAGGAGGCGGCTGCCCGCATGATCCGTCTCTTTAAATTAGAAGGGCTTGAAAAAAGGTATCCGTCCCAGCTTTCCGGCGGACAGCAGCAGCGTGTGGCGCTGGCGCGCATTCTCGTCTATGAGCCGGATGTGATCATGCTGGATGAACCATTTTCGGCACTTGATTATTATCTGAAGGAACAACTGCAGTTCCAGGTGCGCGAGGTACTCCGCGGGTACACGGGCGATGTGCTGATGGTCAGCCACAGCCGGGACGAGGTCTATCGGTTCTGCGAGAAGAGCATCATCTTAAACCGCGGACAGGTGGCGATGAAGGGAGAGACGCGGGCGATTTTTCAGAAACCGGAAAATGTCACTGCGGCACGCCTGACAGGCTGTAAAAACTTCAGCCGGATCCGGCGGATCGGCGAATATGAGGTGGAGGCGCTAGACTGGGGACTCACGTTTCAGACCGAAGAAGCAGTTGCCGCGGAGCATGCCTATATCGGCATCCGGGCGCATCAGTTTTATCCGGCGCGCGGCAGTGCGAATGAATTTACGTGCGAGTGGGGGGACACACTCTGCCAGCCATTTGAGTGGGATATTTTGCTGCGTCCGGTGGAAAACGCAGAGGCAGCGGGTGACAAAGAAAATGCACCGGAACGCGAGGTGATCTGGTGGAAGGTAGACTATAAGCAGAGTGATTCACTAAACCGGTATCAGCGCGGCGACCGCGTCCGGCTGGGAATCGCACCGGGAGATATCATGCTTTTAAAAGAAGGTTAGAATGATAGAAAAGGGGATATGTATGGCAGACGGGAAAACAGGCGCGATCATCCTGGCGGCAGGGCGGTCGGCGCACATGGAAGAATTAAAGCCGATGCTCCGGATGGGGCAGACCACGATGATACAGCGGGAGATCGACACGATCCGGCAGGCGGGGATCTCGCCGATCGTCGTCGTGACCGGGTATCAGGCGGATGTGCTGGAACGTCATATTTCACACCGTGGTGCGGTCTGTATCCGAAACAAGCGGTATGAGACATCGCAGATGTACGGCTCAATCTGCATGGGACTGCGCCATATCCAGAAAAAAGCCGATCGGGTGCTGTTGTTCCCTGCCGACGTGCCGATGATCACGGCGGACACAATCGAGAAGATGGCGCAGGCGCCCGGAAGCATGGCAGTACCGGTCTGTCAGGGAAAAAAAGGACACCCGGTCATGCTGTCGAAGGAAGTGTTTGGACATATCTTAACGTACCGGGGTGGAAAAGGACTCCGCGGCGCAATGGATGCGTGGGGCGAAGGCGTCCGGGAGATCGAGGTTGAAGATCCGGGTGTTTTACTGGACACCAATACGAAAATGGACTACGAATCGCTGCTTGCCTACGAAAAAGACAGGCAGAAGCGCGGGGAGCTGGCATTTCAGGCGTCGATTTCGCTGAGCCGCGAGGAAGAATGCTTCAGCGCGCTGACGGCGGATTTTCTGGAGGCAGTTGCTGAGAGTGGTTCAATGCTCGGTGCCTGTCAGATCCGGGATATTTCCTACAGCAAGGGCTGGAAAATGCTCAAGATCGCGGAGGCGCAGCTGGGAATCCAGTTTTTAGAGCGCCAGACGGGCGGAAGCAAGGGCGGATTTTCTGTGCTGACGCCGGAGGGAAAGGTGTTTTTAGAAAAATTCCGCCGGATGGAAGCAGCAGTGCAGGCGGCAGCAGAAGCAGCGTTTGAGAAAATCTTTCTGGAGCCGGAAGAAGAGGAAAAGGAGGATACAGATGGAAGAGAAATTAACGCATTTTGATGAAAAGGGAAATGCGATCATGGTAGATGTAACGGAAAAGAAGATTACCAGCCGGACGGCGACGGCATCCGGCAAGATTCACGTCAATGAAGCTGTCATGAAGGCGGTTCTGGAGGGAACGGTTGCCAAGGGCGATGTGCTGGGGGTGGCGCGTGTGGCGGGAATCATGGCGGTGAAGCAGACCGCACACCTGATCCCGATGTGCCACACACTTCTCATCACGAAATGCAGCGTGGATTTTGAGGTGAATGAAAAAGAGCTGACGATCAAGGCACTTTGTACTGCGAAGCTGGAAGGAAAGACCGGCGTCGAGATGGAGGCGCTGACCGGTGTCAGCGTGGCGCTTCTGACCATTTATGATATGTGCAAGGCGATCGACAAGCGGATGGAGATCGGAGAGATACATCTCGATGCAAAATCGGGAGGAAAGAGCGGGGAATTTGTGCGATGATAGACGGATACGGCAGAACGATCGACTACGTCCGGATCTCCGTGACCGACCGATGCAACCTGCGCTGTGTGTACTGTATGCCGGAGGAAGGCGTCAGCAGCATTTCCCATGAAGAGATCCTGCGGTTTGGTGAGATCGAGCGGGTCTGCCAGATTCTGGCAGAGAACGGCATTCAGAAAATCAAGCTGACCGGCGGCGAACCGCTGGTGCGCCGGAGACTGCCGGAGTTAGCAGCAGCGTTAAAACAGATTCCGGGAATCAAGAGCCTGACGATCACGACGAACGGTGTTTTATTAGAAGAAATGTACGATGCGCTGGCGGATGCAGGGGTTGATTCAGTCACGATCAGCCTGGATACACTGGATGCGTCGGTGTACCGACAGCTCACACGCCGGGATGAGATCGAAGCGGTCAGACGCGGTCTTTGGACGGCGATCCAGAAAGGCAGGATGCAGATCAAGATAAACTGTGTGCCGGTGCTTGGGATCGAGGAGCAAAAGCTTTTAGAGGTGGCGGAACTGGCGAAAAACCATAATGTGCACGTGCGTTTCATCGAAATGATGCCGATCGGCATGGGGACGCAGTTTGCCTTTGTGAAAGAAGATGCGTTGAAGCATGCGCTGGAAGAGGCATTTGGAACCTTTACCCCGTGCGGGGACGTGGCAGGAAATGGCCCGTGCCATTATTTCGCAGTCCCTGGCTTTCAGGGACGGATCGGTTTTATCAGCGCGGTCAGCCATAAATTCTGTTCCGAATGCAATCGGATCCGGCTGACATCGGAAGGATTCTTAAAGACCTGTCTCCAGTATGACAATGGGGTAGAATTAAAGACCATTCTGCGCGGCGGCGGTACCGATGAAGACCTGCGCCGGGCGATCGGACAGGCGCTTGCGGAAAAGCCGAAGGGACATAGTTTTGAGAAAAAGACGGAATTTACGGATCGGGAACACCGGGGAATGTCCCAGATAGGCGGATAAGCAGGGTGTTTGTGAGGATTATGATTATGGTTTCTGCGGTGAAAGTGTGAGCCGGCGGAATGTTACAAGTGAAATATCGTATATGAAATATGAAATCGGAAAATTTATGGATAAAGAAAAGGGGAAACAATCATGGGAAAAGTAATCGCAACGTGTACCAGTGAAATCAAAGGTGTTCAGAAGAAAAATGTCCATCAGGTCTGTCTTATCGAGGACTATGGAATCGAGGGTGACGCCCATGCGGGCAAATGGCACCGTCAGGTCAGCCTTCTTTCATATGACCGGATTCAGGAATTCCGCGCGCGCGGTGCAAAGGTCGAGGACGGCGCATTCGGCGAAAATCTGGTCGTGGAAGGAATCGATTTCAAGACGCTCCCGATCGGGACAAAATTTAAATGCAACGATGTCGTGCTGGAATTGACACAGATCGGAAAAGAATGCCACCATGGGTGTGCGATCTTCCAGGCGATGGGCGACTGCATCATGCCGCGCGAGGGCGTATTTACAAAGGTGCTGCACGGCGGCGTGATCAAAGAGGGAGATAATCTGGAGATTCTGGAAGAAGCGTAGGAAAGAGATCAAAGAGAGGTGGGAAAACAATGAGAGCAGCAATTATTACATCCAGTGACTCCGGGTACGCGGGAAAACGGGAGGACGTGAGTGGTCCGGTAATCGCAGAAATGGTGAGAGAGGCTGGTTATGAGGTGGTCTGGCAGAAGGTGCTGCCGGACGACCAGGCGATGTTGGAAGAGGCGATGAAGGAGATCTGCGATGAGGGAAAGGCCGATCTGCTCTTAACAACGGGCGGAACGGGATTTTCTCCGCGCGACGTGATGCCGGAGGCGACGCTGGCGGTCGCGGAACGGATGGTTCCGGGTATCCCGGAGGCGATGCGGGCATACAGCTTACAATTTACAAAGCGGACGATGTTAAGCCGGGCGGCAAGTGGGATCCGTAAACGCACGCTGATCGTCAACCTGCCGGGCAGTCCGAAGGCAGTGCGGGAGTGTCTGGAGTACATTCTGCCGCAGCTGGATCATGGATTAAAAATCCTTTTGGGGCTTGATGGGGAGTGTGCTAGAAAGTAGGGAAAGCAGCAAAAACGAAGATGGAAAAACAGATATAATATATAAGACGATGTATGCTAATAGCGAGGACTTTCAAGTCCTCGCTATTTCAACGATGGTCAGCTTATTTGGGGCAGAATGGAATGACCACAAGAAATCTACTCCATTCAGTCATGAATGTTCCGTTCAGGAATTACTTACTCGATGCGGAGCATCCGATAGCCGATTCCGATGTGCGTTTGTATGTATTGCTGCCCGTCTTTTCCGCGTTCCAGCTTTTTGCGCAGGGTCGCCATGAACACCCGCAGAGAAGCAATATCGTTTTCCCAACTGCTGCCCCAAATCTGCTGTGTGATGTAGGTGTGGGTCAGAACCTTGCCCACATTTTTTGAGAGTAGACACAGCAGCTTGTATTCGATGGGCGTCAAGTGCAGTTCTGCACCGCCAAGATATGCGCAGCCTGCCGCATAGTCGATTTTCAGCGCACCGTTCGTAAAAAACGAAGATTCCTGCGCTGCGTCTGTTTTCATCAGCGACAGTCTCCGCTGCGTCACTCGCAGCCGCGCCAGCAGTTCATCCACGGAAAAGGGCTTGGTGAGATAATCGTCCGCCCCGGCATCCAGCGCCGCGATTTTATCAGAATCCTCTGTTCTGGCGCTGATCACAATGATCGGCATATTTGACCACGAACGGATTTTTCGGATGCGTCGGAGTCATGGACGGCGAATTTCACGTCGACGGCGAGGGCCTCCCTCATCTCCTGATGAAAGCCGGCGGCTCAGTAAAGCCCGCTTCCGCCCAGACCGTGGCTGACCGCGAACACTTCGTTTATCAGGAAGGCCGGGCCGTATATAAGCACGCCGTCCGCGATATGCTCTCTTCCTCACAGAGCATCATGAAGCGCAACGGACTCTCGGTCGACGTCATCGACTGGTTCGTGCCTCATCAGGCCAACCTCCGCATCATCGAGGCAATAGCCGGACGCCTCGGCATAGCCGACGAGAAAGTACTCGTAAATATCCAGCACTACGGCAATACCTCTGCCGCCTCAATACCCCTCTGCCTCGACGAATACAAAAAACAGCTCAAGAAAGGCGACAAGATTGTGATGACAGCATTCGGCGCAGGCTTCACCTGGGGCGCAATGTATCTCATCTGGGCTTTCGACACTAAATAAGCTCCCCGGCTCTTTCCAGGCAGCCCCGGCCCGCTCTCTCCGGCCAATTACTGCGCCCCCTCTCAACCTCTTTCCCGCTCAGACGTTATATTAAATAGACCTCAATCTGTTTAATATACATCTCGATATGGATACACAAGACAAAGACAAAGCACAAGTTTACAGCGAAGCTGAAGATATAACCCCAAAGCCCGCACCCGTAGAAGACCTCGACAATCTCGCCCGTCTCGAAACAGAAGCTTTCACCGCAGATCCCGATACCCCGGAAGTGCAGAAAGCTGAGCCTGCTACGGACCATCGCTCCGGATTCGTCAACATCGTCGGAAATCCTAACGTCGGCAAGTCCACGCTGATGAACGACCTCGTCGGCGAACGCATATCGATCATCACTTCAAAGGCCCAGACCACGCGCCACCGCATCATGGGCATCGTCAATACTCCGGAATATCAGATAGTATACTCCGATACCCCCGGTGTGCTCAAGCCTAAATACAAGCTTCAGGAATCGATGCTCGATTTCTCCGAAGGTGCCCTCACCGATGCCGACATCCT
>OHBJ01001006.1_pt1 | contig 19201 bp, 14 predicted proteins | sample 1577241 | NCBI WGS metagenome assembly OHBJ01 (sample SAMEA3541594, study PRJEB24748) | human gut metagenome | biome: human gut; feature: human-associated habitat; material: faeces | place: China | collected 2012 | reverse complement strand
CAACAATGGTTTCTGTACGCTCTCGCCTACTGCCTTACTCGCAGCAAAGTGAATGATACCCTCAATATCAGGATATTTCTGGAATACAGCCTCGGTAGCAGCCTTGTCGCGCAAATCAACCTGTTCAAAAGCAGGGCGGATACCAGTAATCTTTTCGATACCATCAAGTACTTCAATCTTTGAGTTTGAGAGATCATCTACGATAACAACATTGTAGCCTGCCTGCTGCAACTCTACTGTAGTATGGCTACCTATGAAGCCTGTACCACCTGTAACAAGAATAGTTTGTTTCATAATCAAATCTAGTTAGTTTGAAGAATTATTATATTTCTTCTGCAAAAGTACTGCAAAAATCTGAAAAAACAGAAAGATTTTTCAAAAATATACTTTTTTCCTTTGTTTTATCTATTATTTATACTATCTTTGCAAAAGATAAATCGTAAAAAGGCTCTAAGAAAATGGAAAAAAACATGAAACATTATAATATAGAACAAGACATGAGATATTTGCAGTTGCTCTCTCAGTCGTTCCCTACTATAGCAGAGGCGAGCACCGAGATTATCAACCTGCAAGCCATCCTCAACCTGCCAAAGGGTACCGAGCATTTCCTTGCCGACATCCATGGTGAGTATGAGGCCTTCCTGCATGTACTGAAAAATGCATCAGGAAATATCAAGCGTAAGGTGAACGAACTATTTGGCAATACCCTTCGCGAACAGGAGAAGCGAGAACTCTGCTCTCTTATTTACTATCCTGAGCAGAAACTGGAACTCGTCAAGCAGAACGAACCCGACATCAACGACTGGTATCACATCACCCTGCACCAGTTGGTGGCTGTATGCCGTGATGTTTCCAGCAAATATACCCGAAGCAAGGTGCGCAAATCGCTGCCATGCGATTTCTCGTATATTATCCAGGAGCTTTTGCACGAGCACACCGAAGATCATGACAAGACAGCCTATGTCAATGTTATTGTTGATACGATTATCAGCACAGGCAGAGCCGATGATTTCATCATCGCTATAGCCAACGTAATCCAGCGCCTGGCTATCGACCAGCTTCATATTCTGGGCGATATCTACGATAGAGGTCCAGGAGCCCACATCATCATGGACAAGATGCGCCACTACCACAGTTGGGACATCCAGTGGGGTAATCACGATGTACTATGGATGGGAGCAGCTGCCGGCAATGATGCCTGCATCTGCAATGTGATCCGCCTCTCCCTGCGATACGCCAACCTCTCGACATTGGAAGAAGGCTATGGCATCAATCTCGTACCACTCGCTACTTTTGCGATGGAAACCTACAAGGATGATGATTGCAAAGAATTTCTGCCTAAGCTCAGCGGAGGTGCAGCAGTAATGGATGAAAAGACCCAGCGGCTCACCTCTCAGATGCACAAGGCTATAGCTATCATCCAGTTTAAATTAGAGAGCCAGCTTTTCAAGAAGCATCCGGAATGGAATATGAAAGACCGTTGTCTTTTTGACCATATTGATTACAGGAAAGGCAAGGTAGAGATTGACGGAAAAGAGTATGACATGACCTCATGCCACTTCCCTACCATCGATTCGGACAATCCAGACAAACTATCTGAAGAAGAGGAAATTCTGATTCAGAAACTGCATCATTCGTTTATGGTCTGCGAGAAGCTGCACAAGCATATCAAGGTTATGCTGCAGCATGGTTGCATGTACGCTATCTTCAACAACAACCTGCTTTTCCATGCTTCCTGTCCGCTCAACGAAGATGGTTCATTAAAAGAGGTAGAAATATATTCTGGCAAAAAATTCAGCGGCAGAGCCCTGATGCATCATACGGGCATGCAGATACGCACAGCTTTCCAATCAGATTCTGATCCGAATGAGAAGGAATATGCCATCGATTATTTCATCTACCTATGGTGCGGTCCTGACAGTCCGCTCTTCGACAAGAGTAAGATGGCCACCTTCGAGCGCTATTTCATTACCGACAAGGAGACTCATAAAGAAGAGAAGGGATACTACTTCCTGTTGCGCGATAACGAACAGGTTATCGACCATATTATGGATGAGTTTGGGGTAACCGGTCCTAACCGCCATATCATCAATGGGCACGTGCCCGTTCGCACAACCAAGGGCGAGAACCCTATCAAGGCAAACGGCAAGCTGATGGTTATCGATGGAGGCTTCTCTAAAGCCTACCACAACGAGACTGGCATTGCCGGCTACACCTTAGTATACCACTCCCGTGGATTTCAGCTGGTCCAGCACGAGCCATTTACGAGTATGGAAGATGCCATCAAGCAAGGTACCGACATCAAGAGTACCACACAGATTGTAGAAATGTCGAACCGCCGAATGCTGGTAGCCGACACAGATATAGGTTGCGAACTCCGTAAGCAGATAGAAGATCTGAAGGAGCTTCTCTATGCTTACCGACATGGTTTCATCAAGGAATCAGAAAGGAAGAAGTAAGAAACCGAGCATACAAAAAAGCCCCCGGTGCTACATGCATCGAAGGCTTTTTTTCAGAATTTTCTGAACCGCAATCTCAGGGTTTTACTCTTCAGTTGCATCTTACCTCCGGTCATTACCTCCTTGGCAAAATGCTCATTCAGATGATTGATGCCACAGCTACGCAAAGAATCATTCATTTCTGTTAAAAGTACATCGCCTCCATAATCTTCATGCCATTTATTACGATAAACAGATGTAATCAGCAAACTGTCGGAGGTTTGCTCAAAACGCAGATAAAATCCTCTACCATCACCAAAGTAATCATAATCAGCAACCTGAATCAACTTATACTGGCAGCCCCAGAACACGCGCTTATCTGCAAAGTTACAAGTACCCCCTGTAGCTAAAGTATCTACCTGCTCCAGATGCCAGAAACCATCCAAATCACCATTCTGGCTTGTTTCTACCTCACATGAGCTTAGAGTGAGCATCATAACAGCAAGGGAAAGCACCCCTATTATCTTTTTCATATTTTCTATCTTATCGATTATTATTTTCTTTTCGTCAGCAAACCTCTTTTGCTGATGGTTATCTGCATACCGGCATTATGCCCCAGCATCTTTTCGCTACCGAAATCCATCGCATAGCCTGCCTTCAACTGCCACTGATGCGGGAAATCATAATGGGCCTCTACCAGAAAACTTACATTATGATGCTTTTTTGTAAACGGGTTGCTATATGTACCCCAACCTTTCTGATAGGTGCCTAATATACGATAGCCCAACCGCTGTGTAGGCTGACCATCAAACCCCAGATGATAAGCTATGAAACGGTTGTTTCTGATATCAATATATCCGTCGTTATTATAAATAGGCGAACGGTAGAGTGGATTTCCTATCACCTGGCCCCAATGCTGCCATCCAGGATAGATGCTGTGGTTATAATAATCATCAGTACCCGCTATATGGTCTGCGATACCCGATGTACGGTCATGATTGTACGGACCACTCTGATATTTGGTATAGAGATACTCCAGCACCACATTTTTCAGCCAGCGCGAATACTTCAGATTCAGTTCGAAGCCCAGCATGATGTCCTTCAGCGAATACATGAAGAAACGGCGTTTTACTTTCTTATTCCAGTCTGCGCCCTCACCATATCCATTATAGTCGAGGAGAAACATCTGGCTGTGATCTTCGAAATAATGATCGGCATAGATGGCAGTTTTCCAACTGTCAGTGTCATAATTGATACGCATCAGCCAACTGCCCAACTGGTTGCCGGCAACATTGGCATAAGCCCCTTCTCCTGCATCAGAGCCCGTTGCCGACAGCGCATGCCAGAAGCCTTTCAGATTTTTCTCGGTAGGAATCTGTACCATATTGCCATTTATTAAATGATACGCATTGCCACCAAACTGAGCAACCATTTCCAAGCCCATTTCTATGCTGAGCGGACAGAAAGCATTCTCGTTTCCGATACGCAAGAAACCAGCCTTGCTGTGATAGAGCATGTGGTCACAATATTTAGTCTGCCGTTTCGTAAAATCATGCTGCCAGCCATCATCCGTAGTCATACCATAAGCCAGATGACCTTTCAGTTGCAGCCAGCCTCTACCAAACGGAAGCGTCCAATATTCAGGAAGCGCCAGACGAACCTGAGGTATCGGACGGGCATTGATACCCAGACACTGGCTACCACTCGAGAGCGACTGGTTTTTTAGCTCCATCGGATATTCCTTGGCACCTGCAGTCAGCACACCATAAAGCCAGCGGACCTCCACATAAGCCTGCTGCACCACTATATTGCTGGTATAGTTTACCGGTACTGCCACATCTACTCCATATCCTACAGCCCAGCGGCGAGCCGAATCTGCAGAAAGCGGACGAACCAGACTACCTCTGAGATAGCCGTTATTCTTTTCTAAAGAACTTAATCCATATTTGTTTGCGTTAAGCCACAATGGGGTTTTACCTTTCGAAAACGACCCTTGCATCTCAACACCATATTGTATATTTTCCCGAAGATCTATCTTCTCCGTGCCATCCCCCTCCTGCCACATATACTGGGCCATAGATGGGGCTGCCAGACAGCAAAGGGCAAAACATACACCTACCTTTATCTTATTCATAATTAAATCTATACTTTCAAGATAAAAACGTAATTATCTCTATTATATTGTATATATTCAGAAAAATAAAAAAAAGAGCAACACTTGCCTCTCATTTTTTGAGAACAAGCATTGCTCTTTTGATTGAATTATCGTTTTATCCGAAGTTATCGTACATGATGCTCTCAGGATCTACTCCGAGAGAATCCAGATAATCTGTAACGGTCTTGATCAGCATTGGAGGTCCGCAGAGATAGTACTCGCAATCCTCTGGTGCCTCGTGATCCTTCAAGTAGGTATCACGGATGCAGTTAACAGCAAATCCCTCGTAGTACTTCACGCCCTGAGCATCTGCCACTGGGTCCTTGCGGTCCAATGAAAGATGGAAGTGGAAGTTAGGGAATTCCTTCTCAAGCTCCCAGAAGTCCTCAAGGAAGAACGCCTCACCCAATGCACGCGCTCCGTAGAAGAAGTGAAGCTCACGGTCGGTAGTGTGCAGGGTCTTGGTCATGTGCATAATCTGCGCACGCAATGGAGCCATACCGGCACCACCACCAATCCAGATCATCTCCTTGCCTGATGTGAAGTTAGGATGGAAGTCTCCGTAAGGACCACTCATCATTACCTTGTCGCCTGGCTTCAGAGAGAAGATGTAAGAAGAAGCGATACCTGTTGGTACGTTCTGGAATCCTACCTGTGGACGTGGCAAGAATGGAGTTGTGGCGATACGTACGGTCAGGGTGATGATGTCACCCTCGTCAGGATAGTTCGCCATAGAGTAAGCACGAACGGTAGGCTCTGGATTGTGAGCCTTGAGAGAGAAGATGTTGAACTTCTTCCATGCTCCGATGTACTCCTCGCCAATGAGATCCTTGTCGAAATCCTTGTCGTAATCAATGCAATCGTATGCAGGAATCTTGATCTGAGCGTAAGAACCCGGAACGAAGTCCATGTGCTCGCCTGGAGGCAGAGCCACCTTGAACTCCTTGATGAAGCTGGAAACGTTCTTGTTGGAGATAACCTCGCACTCCCACTCTTTCACGCCCATCACGCTCTCAGGCACCTTGATCTTCAGGTCGCCCTTCACCTTGCACTGGCATCCCAGGCGCCAGTGGTCCTTAATCTGCTTGCGGGTGAAGTGAGGCTTCTCTGAATCGAGAATCTCGCCGCCGCCCTCTAGCACCTGAACCTTACACTGGCCACAGCTTGCCTTACCGCCGCAGGCAGAAGGCAGAAAGATGCCGTTCTCATTCAGCGTAGTCATCAAACTGCTGCCCTGTGGCACGTTGATGGTCTTGTCGCCATTGATTTCGATATTTACATTTCCGCTAGGGCTCAGATACTTCTTAGCCACGAGCAGGATGATAACCAGCAGGAGAATCACCACGAGGAAAACTCCGATACTAGCCAATATAAATGATGTATTACCCATATCTATAGTCCTCCTATTTTAGATTTTCAAGCCTGAGAAGCAAAGCATAGCCATTGCCATGAGGCCTACTGTGATAAATGTGATGCCGAGTCCCTGCAATGGCTTTGGCACGTCGCAATACTGCATCTTCTCGCGGATGGCTCCCATCAGAACGATGGCGAGAGTCCAACCCAGACCGGAACCTACGGCATATACGATGCTATCCCATACTGAGGTGATAGCCTGAGAACTGGTAGGCTCCATCAGGATGCGCTGCTGCATGAAGAGAGATGCACCCATGATGGCACAGTTTACGGCAATCAATGGCAGGAAGATACCCAGCGCTGCATAGAGCGATGGTGAGAACTTCTCTACAATCATCTCGACCAGCTGCACGATACCGGCGATGACGGCGATGAAGAGGATGAAGCTCAGGTAAGTGAGGTCAACACCCAGAATGCCATCGGCGCTGAGCACCTTGGTCTGCAACAGGTAATCTACAGGCACGGTGATGAGCAACACGAAGGTTACTGCCAAGCCCAGACCCAAAGAGGTCTTCACGTTCTTGGATACTGCCAAGTATGAACACATACCCAGGAAGTAGGCGAAGATCATGTTATCGACGAAAATCGAACGGAAAAACAAACTTATTGCATGCTCCATCTTACTGCTCCTCCTTATAAATATAGGCACGATGTACCCAGATTACACATCCAACGAGAATCAATGCCATGGCTGGCATGGTCATCATACCGTTGTTAACATATCCAAAGTCGTAAGCTCCCTCTGGAATCAGCTGGAAACCGAGCAGAGAGCCACGGCCCAGAAGCTCACGCACTGCACCCACAATCACGAGGATGAGGGCATAACCCAAACCATTACCTACACCGTCGAGGAATGAAGGCCAAGGCTTGTTCATCATGGCAAATGCCTCCAGACGACCCATCAGGATACAGTTGGTGATGATCAGACCCACATACACAGAGAGCTGCACGCTCACGTCGTAGGCGAAAGCCTTCAGCACCTGGCTCACGATGGTTACCAGGGCAGCCACTACCACCAGCTGGACGATGATACGGATGCGCTGAGGAATGGTGTTGCGGATGATGGAAATAATCACGTTAGAGAATGCCGTGATGATAGTAACGGCAAGTCCCATCACAATGGCTGGCTTCAGCTGGGAAGTTACAGCCAGGGCACTACAGATACCAAGCACCTGGACGAGCACAGGGTTGTCGCCGTTCAGTGGCTTGATGAATGCCTCCTTATTTTGTTTACTAAATAATGCCATAATTTCGCTTAATTATTTAATGAATTTAGCAAGACCTTCCTTGAGCATGGCATCCACACCGTCGGATGTCAATGTAGCACCGGTAACGGCATCCACATTGTTAGGGTCGCCGGCAGGAGCGTCTTTCTCAACGCCCAGAGCGATGCCCTCTACTCCATCCTTGTGAATCTTCTTGCCCTGGAATTTCTGCTGCCACTTCAGGTTGTCCTTGATTTCAGCACCAAGTCCGGCAGTCTCGCCTTCGTGGTTGAAATATACGCCATAGATGGTGTTGTTGTCGGCATCCACGGCGATGAAGCCTGAAATGCCGCCCCAGAGACCCATACCCTTTACAGAGTAAACGGTCTTCTTCTGACCATCAATCTCGCACTCGTAATACTTCATGCCGTCCTTCTCCTTCTCGTCCTTCACCACCTCTTTATATTTGGCAGCCGCAGTAGCGTTGTCAAGGTCGCGCAGGTTCAGCGAGTTGAGAATCTGCTTCTGAGTATCAAGAGCCACGTTGGCATCCTGTGTTGCCTTCAGCGAAGAAGACACGAACGCGAGCAGGAATGCCACGATTACCACGATGATAACCGAATAGATAATAGTATAGCTATTTGAATTTGTCTTCATATCTACATTCCTCCTACATTATTTAATAGCACGTTTAGCACGGCGTGAGATGTTGCCCTGAACTACACAGTAGTCGATGAGTGGAGCAAACATGTTGCCGAAGAAGATAGCGAGCATCATACCCTCTGGATAACCTGGGTTCATCACACGTACGATAACGGCGATGGCCCCGATGAAGAATCCGTAGAAGTACTTACCCTTCTCAGTACGGGCTGAGGTTACAGGGTCGGTAGCCATGAATACGGCACCGAAGCAGAAACCACCGAGAACGATGTGCTCATACCAGGCGATAGGTGTCATGCCGAGAGCCTGGAAGATAAGCGCCATCACGATGCCGCCTGCGAATACGCTGCCCATGGTCTTCCAGGATGCGATGCCTGTCCAGAGAAGGATGATGGCACCGATGGCGATGGCGATGACTGAAGTCTCACCGATACAGCCAGGAATGAAACCGATGATGGAGTCGCAGAGGCTTGCAGAAGGCATGCTGCCCTGAGCCAGCTGACCGAGAGGAGTAGCAGCAGTAAAGCCATCAGGCAGGGTGTTACCCAGACCGAAGATAGCATCCTTAGCCACCCAGACCTTATCACCACTCATAGCCAATGGATATGAGAAGAAGAGGAACATACGGGCACCCACAGCCACATTGAAGATGTTCATACCGGTACCACCGAAGATCTCCTTGCAGAAGATAACTGCGAAGGCGCACGCCAGGGCGAGCATCCACAGCGGTGTAGAGATAGGAATGATCAATGGGATGATGATACCGCTGACGAGGTAACCCTCCTGGATTTCCTCGTGCTTCCACTGAGCCCAGGCAAACTCGATGCCGAGACCCACGATGTAGCTAACCAGCAACTTAGGGAGGACAGCCAGGAATCCGAAGCCGAAGACCTCGATGAAGCTGGCAGTATCCAGTGTACCTGCAGCCTTGAAATTCTGGTATCCCACATTATACATACCGAAGAGCAAAGCAGGAATCAGGGCGATTACCACAAAGCTCATGATGCGCTTCGAGTCGATGGAATCGTGGATGCTGGCTCCGCTCTTCGCTGTCGTATTAGGCACGTACAGGAAGCTCTCAAAACCGTCAAACACGCTCTCGAAGGCATGCAGCTTACCTCCCTTCTGGAAGTTAGGCTTTATCTTATTGAGATAATTTCTTAATGCACTCATTATTTTAATAATTAACAGTACTAAAAACTAAGCGTTCTCCTTGCGCAGGGTATCCAAGCCCTCGCGTACAATCTTCTGCAATTCGAGCTTAGATGAATCCACGAACTCAGCCACAGCAAAATCTTCAGGACTTACCTCGTAGATACCGAGCTGCTCCTGCTTGTCGATATCGCCGGTGATGATTGCCTTGATGAGATACTCACCATAGATGTCCATCGGGAGCACCTTGTCATACTCGCCGCTCATGATCATGTGGCGCTCGCCACCCTTCACGCGGGCATCGAGATTATACTCCTTCTTCTTGCCGAAGAGCCAGGAGAGATATGAACGCGATGTAGAGAACTGATCGGTACGTGGAAGAATCCAACCCAGCATCTCGTCGTTGTCATCACCCTCTGGGATGGCTGTAATCTCTGATGTATGACCACCTACAAAATCGGCTATGGCCGTCTTTACACCGGTAAGAGGATTACCATTGATAAGTCTCACATGGTCAGTAGCTTTCAGCTGATTGGCTACAAAACTGCTTAAAGGTGTACCTACCAATACTTCAGCATAGCCAGGAGTCTTGATTTCACTACCAGCCACAGCTACAGTCTTGTGCAAATCAACCTTACCTGTCAGGAAGAGTCTTCCGAAGAAGATAACCGATGCTGGATCTACTGTCCAAACCACCTCGCCCTTGTTTACCGGGTCGATGTTGTTCACCTGTACGCCTACATTACCTGCCGGGCAAGGACCGTCGAATACATTGAGTTCTACGTTCTTAGCCTCGCCGAGCGCATTGCTGTGCTGGTCAACGCCAACACCAAGATAAGTTTTCGCAATCTTGCTCAAGGCTGTCAAACCCGTCTGGAAAGCCTCTTCGTTGCCTTCGAGTTCTACCTCAAAGTCGGCTGCGAGCGGCATGTCGCGGAGGGCAGAAACGAAAATTGCCTTAGGCTTGGTGTCGGGAGTTGTGGACACAGCATAAGGCAACTGGTTGATGTATCCGAAGAGACCAGCCTCAAGCAGCGCCTGCTTGACAGCCTCACCGTCTAACGCATCAACGTTTTTCTTACCAAAATCCGTAGAGGTCTGTACTGCGTCGGCCTTCACCTTCACGCAGAGCACCTTTCGGCGCTCACCTCTCTCAATGGCGGTTACTTCTCCGCTCACTGGCGAGGCAAACTTCACCTCCGGGCAAGCCTTGTTCACAAACAAGGCATCTCCGGCATTGACATGATCGCCCTCGCGTACCACTACCTTAGGAGTCACACCCACGAAAGCCGCAGGAACCAGCGCATACTCGCCAGCCTGAGCCACCTGGAGCGTTACATCCTTGGAAGCCTTACCCGTAAGGTTAATGTCCAAGCCTTTACGTAACTTAATTACATTTGCCATAACTACATTAAAAAATATTATATATAAACTTACTAATCACTTCAAGATATATGCCTCAGCGCCCTCATCAAGACGCTATCCTAGCTATCTGCCATAAAACATATATTTTATCTACTTCTATGCTGAAACTTCTAAACGTGCTGCAAAAATAGTGAAAAAAAGTGATATAAAAAAGAAAAATTGTGTGAATTATTCGATTTTATGCCGATTTTTCAGTAATTTTGTCGCAAAATTCAAATTAGTAACATTTTTGTAAACTAGAGAAAGCAACTCTGAAACATTTAAAACATATCATCAATAGCATTATATGGACGCTGGCTGCTGTCTATTTCTTGCTTGTCGTACTGTTGCACGTGCCACCAGTACAGGTCTTCATCGGCTCTGAAGTAGCCGGTGCGCTGGCTCAGAAATTCGGCACTCAGGTAAGTATCGGAAAAGTGAACCTGGGCTTCTTTAACCGCATTATCATAGATGACGTGATGATGCTCGACCAGAAGGGCGACAGCATGATCTGTGCTTCGCGCGTATCGGCAAAGCTCGATTTCCTGCCTTTGAAGGATGGCAAGATTTCGGTTTCATCTGCCCAGCTCTTCGGGCTCAATGCCAACATCTACAAGCAGGATGCCAAGAGCCCGATGAACATCCAGTTCGTGCTCGATTCGCTGGCTTCGAAAGATACCACCCGCCATACTCCGCTCGACCTGCACATCGGAAGCCTGATTATCCGCCATGGTGCCGTTGCCTACAACCAGCGCGATATTGCGCCTAAGCCGGGCGTCTTTTCGCCGCAGCATCTAGGCATCACCGACCTCTCTGCCCACATTATTCTGGGCCATCTCACAGACAAGGATATCCATTTGGCTGTCAAGAAGATAGCGCTGAAAGATAAATCAGGACTTCAACTCAGAAATCTGAAATTCAAACTCGATGCCGACCAGCAGCAAGCCCTGCTCAGAGACTTCAGCATCGAGCTCCCTCATTCGCAATTGCAGTTTGATGACCTGCGCGCTACCTACCGCATCGAGAACAAGCATATCGTAAAGCCTACACTCCAGTTTCAGGGCGGCATCAAGCCATCCGTCATCACGCTTGCCGATATTGCTTGCTTCGTGCCTGAACTCCGCAAGTTCAAGGATGCCCTGCAGCTTCATCTCCAGTTTTCGGGCACCAGTACATCTGCCCGCATCCATAACCTCGAATTCAAGACTCAGAGCGGCAGTCTGATGCTCAGGGCTAACGGCCGTGTGAGCGATTGGGACCGCCTTCTGCGCTGGAAGGCAAATATCTCAGCCCTCAAGATATCAGGCGATGGCATCGGAGAGGTTTCCAGAAATCTGGGCAAACGCATCAGCATTCTGAAAGAAGTGCTGCGCCTGGGCGACATATATTATATAGGTGAAGTATATGGTGCTGGCAAGAAGGCAGGCACCCGCGGCCAGCTGAAGACCGGCGTGGGCGAAGTAGCCATCAAGGCCGAAAAAGCTGGCTCCGAGCTCAAGGCTAGCATCAACACCCAGGGCATCAACCTGGGCCGAATCCTCGACAACGGGCAGTTCGGCATCCTGGCAGCATCGCTTTCGGCTCACGGCAACAAGCAACATTTCTATGCCAAGGGCAGCATTCCGCGCTTCGATTTCAACAAGTACAGCTACCGCAACATTCAGATAGACGGCAGCTATAACCGGGGATTGCTCGAGGGACTCGCATCCATCGCCGACCCTAACGCCAACATCCAGGTAGAAGGCTCCTACTCCATCCCGCACAAGCAGTATGCAGCTACTGCCCATGTACAGCATCTGCTGCCAACCATCCTGGGACTGAAGGTAGCCGACAAGACCTACAGTCTCGATGACATCACCGTAAGCGCCAAGAACCAGGGCAAGGACAGCTATTTCGATCTCGAAGCCCCGTTCGCCAGCATCCATGTTAACGGAGAGTACGATTACGCTACCCTCACCAAGAGCTTCACCAACCTGGTAGCCAGCAAACTGCCTACCCTTCCGGGCATCGGCAAAGTAGACAGGAGCGCGAAGAATCATTTCACCTTCCAGGCAGAAATCACCTCTACCGAGATACTGCAGCGCATGCTGGGCATTCCGCTGAAGATAGAGCAGCCCGTCTTTGCCGATGGATTCATGAACGATGCCGAGAAAACTGTCAACATCTATGCCAGCGTGCCTGACTTCAGCTATGACGCAAAAGACTATCATGGAGCCAAAGTGCGACTGCATACCATCAACGATTCGATCAAGGTAGATGCGCAGATCAGGCAGGGCAAATGGGGAGATAACGGACCGGGCATCCACGTAAAGGCAGCCGCTGCCGACAACCAGCTCTTCGCCAAGCTCTTCTACAACAACCATTCGGCCAAGCTCCCTATCCAGGGCATCATCGATACGAGGGCGCAGTTCTTCAAGAACGAAGATCATGTTTCTACCGCCCACGTAACCATACACCCGTCTGAAATCAGAATCGACGGCACACCGTGGAAGGTTCATCCTGCCGACATCATCTACAGCAAGAAGCGCCTGCTGGTAGACCATTTCGCCGTGAGCCACGACCAGCAGCACGTCATCGTTTCCGGTCTTGCCACACCCGAGAAGACCGATTCTATCGTAGCCGACCTGAAGGATGTGGATGTGGCATACGTGCTGAACCTCATCAATTTCCATTCGGTAGATTTCACCGGCAAGGCTTCGGGCAAGGCTATCATCAAGAGCCTCTTCAACGACCCTGATGCCTACGCCCAGCTAGACGTGAAGGAGTTTACCTTCGAAAACGGACCGCTCGGTGTGCTCCATGCTGGTGTCAACTTCAATAAGGAGCTTGAACAGATTGATATTCATGCAGTTGCCGATGATGGTCCGGAGCATCAGACGCTCATCAACGGATACGTCTCGCCTAAGCGCAACTATATCGACCTGGGTATCGATGCCCAGGGCACCAGCATGAAATTCCTCGAGAATTTCTGCGGCAGTTTCATGAACCAGGTAGAAGCCTGGGGCGATGGTCATCTCAATGTGGTGGGCGATTTGAAAAGCGTCAATCTCGTAGGCGATATTACCGCTCATGGCAAGGTGCACCTCAAGCAGCTCAACACCGATTATACCTTCGATGCGCTCCGTGCCCACGCTATCCCAGATGATATCCTCATAGAGAATGATACCATCTTCGACCGCAACCGCAACATAGCCATCCTGAGCGGAGGCATCCACCACAAGCACCTCACAAGGCTGAGCTACGACCTCGATATCAAGGCGCACAACTTCCTGGGCTTCGATACCCGCGAGTTTGGCGACAACACCTTCTATGGCACCATCTATGCCACGGGCGAGGTAGGCATCCACGGCAAGAGCGGCGAAACCGTCATCGATATCAACGCCGAGCCCGAACCGGGCAGCATCTTTGTATATAATGTGGCAAGTCCGGACGCCATCAGCGACAAGAGCTTTATCCACTGGCACGAGATTGTGCCGGATATCATGGACAGCCTGAACGGGGCTCCAACCACGAAACAGAGAGAGGATGACATCGGTTTCGAATCGGATATGCGCATCAACTTCCTCGTAAACACCAACCAGAACCTCACGCTCAAGCTGATCATGGACGAGCAGTCGGGCGATTACATCACCCTGAACGGAGATGGCGTAATTCGCGCCAACTACTTCAACAAGGGCTCATTCGACATGTTTGGCAACTATGTGGTAGACCACGGCACCTACAAGCTCACCATCCAGAATCTCATCAAGAAGGAGTTCGAGTTTATGCCGGGCGGCACCATCGCCTTCGGTGGCAACCCATACAACGCCCCACTCAATCTGCGGGCTAAATATACCGTAAACGGAGTGCCGCTGAGCGACCTGCGCATAGGCCGTTCGTTCTCGGGCAACAACATCCGCGTAGACTGCCTGATGGACATCACCGGCACGCCTCAATCGCCTAAGGTAGATTTCTCGATGGACCTGCCTACGGTTAACAGCGATGCGAAGCAGATGATTTACTCTATCATCAATTCGCAGGAAGAGATGAACCAGCAGGTGCTCTATCTCTTGGGCATCGGCAGGTTCTACGCCCAGACCAACAACAACCAGGTGAGCGAGGATAGCGAACAGCAGAGTCAGACTTCGCTGGCGATGCAGAGCCTGCTGAGCGGCACCATCTCGCAGCAGCTGAGCACCATACTTTCCAACGTAGTGAAGAGCAACAACTGGAATTTCGGTGCCAACATATCCACGGGTGATGAAGGTTTCAACAATGCCGAGTATGAGGGCATTCTGAGTGGCAAGCTGCTCAACAACCGGTTACTCTTCAATGGCCAGTTCGGTTATCGCGACAATCCGAATGCCACGCAGAGTTTCATCGGTGATTTTGACCTCCGCTACCTCATCTTCCCTAACGGCAACCTCGCCATACGCATGTACAATCAGACCAACGACCGCTATTTTACGCGCAACAGTCTGAACACGCAGGGTCTCGGTCTCATCATGAAGAAAGACTTCAACGGCCTCCGCGATTTCTTCGGCATCAAAAAGAAGAAGAAGAAAAAGAAATAAAAAGCCAAAAAGAGGGTGTGTCATAACCAGATGACTCACCCTCTTTTTATTTTCAGATAGCAGTCGCCTAATATGAGTCCAGTTAAGATTGTGTACGAACTTGTACACTTTTCCAAAATCAGGAAACAGAATATAGAAATTCCGATAATGTTAGAGATTGTTGAATGTTGAGTGGTCTATATGCCACGATGAAAAGGTGGCATATAGACCCTTGATTATATGGTGATATTCGTAATCTACATCTCCGCTTTCTGTTTTTATGAGTTGTTCTGATTCATGATGATATCTAAAGGCAGCTGGGTAGCCTTGGCAACCTGTTCGGCTGAAAGTCCCATTGCCAGCATATTCTTAGCTATTTCCAGGGCTTTCTGGTTCATACCTTTTTCCATACATAATTCCATACCTTTTTTCCTCCCTAATTCTATACCCTCCGCAAGACCTTCTTGCTTCGCCGTATCAATGCAGTTCTTGATATCCCGATATGCCCTTTCCTACATTAGGCGTTGCGGCGGAAACAACTCTTATCACATAAGCAATTCCCCCATCCTGCTTTTGATGGCAGGATGGGGAATTCTTATCTGTTACCTCTAAGATAATATCTTATTTCAATTTTTCTATCTGTTCCTGGGTAAGACCGGAATACTTCATAATCTGATTGATGTCAACGCCATCAGCAAGCATGTTCCTGGCAATATCAAGGCTTCGCTGGTTCATACCTTCAGCTCTACCCTTTTCCAAGCCTTCCTTCATTCCCTTTTCCATACCTTCAGCTATACTTTCACGCTTAGCAGTGTCTACGGAATTCTTGATGTCGCGATATGCCATCTTGCTGGTCTCGTACTCCCTCATTTCCTGCGGAGTAAACTTGGCTATCTCGGCTTCCTCGAAGAGGCGGTCGAAGACCTTGTCGCACAGCTCCTTCGGACGCTGGGTAAGTTTATAGAGGTTTTTCAAAGCATAGAGCCACTTCTCGTAGAGCGTATCCAATTCTTCCAGGGGTTTGTTGAACTTGGAAATCTCTACATAAATATATTCGAGTTTGTCGTAAAATACTTTGTGGGTAGCTGTGTCGCACAACTGCACATGATGGCGGATTTTCTCCTTGTCGAAGACATCCTCGTTCATGCTGAAGTTGAGCAGGGCTACGGTATAGACATGATTGAGTTTGAAATCCCATTCACTCCCCTTTGGTGCCTGTTCACGGATAGGAAAGGTTGAGTAGAAAAGGGCGCGATCCTTGAAATACGTCTGGTAGGCATTCTGCATTTCTACGATGAACTTCTCGCCGTTTTCGCCCTCACAATATACATCAAAGATGGCTCTGCGGTCGGTATATACATCTCCCACGTGCTCCGGGTTCAGATACGACACGTCCTTCACAACCTGTCTGCCATTAAACAAGCTGTTGAGGAAGCAAATGAGCAAATCCTTGTTCATTGCTGTTCCAAAAATTCGCTTGAAGCCGAAGTCGGTCAGCAAGCTGATGTATCTTTCTTCTACCTGTTTCATACGCATTATGTTTTTATTTGTACTGCAAAGATTATGCCAGCGAGTGCAATGAAAGCTTGCTTTCTGATTGCCGAGCGCCGCACAATCTTCTGCAAAGATACGCTGAATATTTGTAACTTCCAAATTTTTAGGGCTGTTTTTTACATTGAGAAGTGGAAAGTCTTTTTACTTCTCCCTTCACCTCCCTTCACCACCCTTCACCCTTAACTCACTGACCCACAAAATATTAAACAAAAAGGTGAAGGGTGAAGGGTTGAAAACTCTTTTATATATATACGCGTGAAGGGTAAGGGTAAAAACCGAAAAAAAGACCCTAGGGTCAAAAATCGCAAAATCCATAAAATAAAGAATATAATATAGAGTTTAAAATATACCCTTCACCTCGTCATTTTTCCGCTTTTTCTTCCGACAGGCAATACAAAACCAAACATCATCTTCATCTTCAAAATACCCCCAAAAAGGGGCACCGATTTGCTAATTGTACGGTTGAAACGGGCTAAAGCCCAAAAGCTCCAGAAGCAGCACGCCCTGAAAGGGCAGAAGCTCCTAGCCCAGGGCATCGCCCTGGGTATAATAGCAATCTGTAAGACGCCCTGTAAGGGCAAAAGTTTTGTATATAGCCCAGTATTTTAAAGCTTTTGCCCTTACAGGGCGACAGGTTTGTGTCCGTAATTACCCAGGGCGATGCCCTGGGCTAGGAGCTTCTGCCCTTTCAGGGCGTATTGGGTATTTTCAAACTTTCAGGGCGCAAAAATGCTGCGTTAAAAACTTTAACCTAGGTTATTCTTTGTAAAAAGCGAGCTCTATAGAGCTCTCCGCCTAAGTAAAACATTTTGTATACCTTCGCAACAAATTAACAACAAAGAATAAAACAATGAAAGATTTGCAGAAATTTATGACAGAACTTGAAGATGAAGTCAGATTTAAGCTGGCTATCGCAAAGACATGTGGCGTATCACCAACTATGATTCGTAAAGAAACTGGTGGAAAGTCCAATATCGATAAGAGGATTGATAACATGACGCTCATACCAGAGTACATATTCGCTATGGATAGAGCCATCAAAACCATTCTCATGGAAAAAGATGATGATGATGCCTTCGAAGGTAAAACCTGGGTTCATGAAGAAAATGTCCATCATAAAACAAGATTCCAGTATTATTGCGATGAAGTGTACATATGGGAACGGAATAAAGGTTCGGTATACTGGAGCGAACATAACAGAGCATGGAGCTACTGGAGAGAAACCCTTTCCTACAAGAAAATAACTAAAAAACTTGGAAAATTATTAAAAGATACAAACTCATAAAATCCAAAAAGAAATGAAAAAGATTAAACCCACAAACGAGACCGGAAATAACCCGGAAACAGAACAGGAGAAAGAGGCCTTGCCCTCATTTTTCACTAACCTGTTTTCCTCTGCCAGCAACCCGCTCCCTAACAGAGCGGTGCTGGAGTACAACATCATGCATTCGGCACCGGTAAAAGCCAATACCGAAGGCTACAGGGCGATGATGAAGGTGGACAAGAGAACGGCAGAGGACATCAAGCACCGGCTGCCCTGCATCACTCCCAGCGTGCAGCTCAAAGGTAATGCCAAGAAGCTGACCGACTTCAGGAAGGAAACCTTCTGGCTGATGCTCGATTATGATGACGTGCCCCCCGAAGACATCGCAGAGCTTAAGAAAAAAGCCCTGAAACAGCGCTTCACCATGGTCTTCTACATCACCGTCTCGGGCAAGGGATTCCGCATCCTGCTCAGATATATGCGTCCTGAAGGATGCAATCTCACTGCCACCGAACTCCACCAGCTCGCCATCAGGAAAGCCATGAGCATGTACGACAAACTGCTGGGTATCAGCAGCGACAAGCAATGCCAGGACATGGTGAGAAGCTGCGGACTGGCTTACGACCCCGAGGCTTACTTCAACTGGAATGCCGAAGTTCTCCCCATCACCCGGGAGGAGGTGGAGAACTTCGAAAAAGCCACAAAGCAACAGGAGGAACAGAACAGAAAACGGCAGACGGAGGCTGAAAAAACCAGAAAGAAAAGCCCTCGAAAACAGGAAGACGAGACACCACCCAAGACGCTCACTACCGAAGAGATTCTGCAGTATGTAGACAAACTGGCAGAGAGCTGGGAAGAGCGGTTTGAGGAGCATCATCACAACAGCTACGTAGTGAGATACGCCACATTCTGCCTCTGTTTCGGAGCCGAAAAGGAGGAGGCAGTGAAACACATGGCAGATAAGTTTGGCGGCGAATATGCCGATACCGAGCGGGTGGCACGAGAGATTTACAAGCACACCGAGCGGCTGGGAACCTGGAAGATAAGACAGCAGGGAGATGATGAGCAGAAACGCTATACCAGCATGAGAGCACTGCTGGGATGGCTGGGAGCCCGATATGAAATGCACCACAACACGCTGAGCAACCAGTATGAAGTGCGCGCCATCAACACCGGAGAGAAACTCTATCTCGACTGGACCGAAGTGGATACCCGGGTGAGCAATTCCCTGTTCGTGAAGATGGAACTGGAGAACATCTGTACCACCCAGAAAAAGCTGGATACGGTAATCAGAAGTAACTTCAGTCCCGAATTCAACCCCATGGAGGAATATCTGAAGAGTCTGCCGAAATGGGACCGAAAAACTGACTATATCGCTGAATTAGCCCATCGGGTAACCGTGATGCAGACTGGCGGTTACCGCC
>OHBJ01001005.1_pt1 | contig 19223 bp, 17 predicted proteins | sample 1577241 | NCBI WGS metagenome assembly OHBJ01 (sample SAMEA3541594, study PRJEB24748) | human gut metagenome | biome: human gut; feature: human-associated habitat; material: faeces | place: China | collected 2012 | reverse complement strand
CATCCGACCCTGCGCTCAATAGGGTATGAGGCGTTGGTTGACTTGGCAAGCATACCAACAACGCGAGGCGTTCATCAACAGCGACCGACACGAAAGGGGTAGGGCTGACAAAGCACGTGAGGTGGAGAATGGCTGCTATCCAGAGGAGGAGCAATGTCAGACGGGATCAAGACAGTTTACAAGTCGCTTGGACTCTGCGGATTCGGGTTGGGCTCGAACTCCGCCGCCGTCGACGTGAAAGACGGCAAGATCCTGCGTATTCGCCCGATGCACTACGATGAGAAGTACGACATGGAGAGCATGCGTCCCTGGAAGATCACCGCGCGCAACGGCGCGGTGCTCGAGCCGAAGACGCACACGCTTCCCACTCCCTTGCAATACGCCTACAAAAAGCGTGTCTATTCGAAGAACCGTGTCCCGTACCCGCTGAAGCGCGTCGACTGGGATCCGCATGGCGAGCGCAACCCGCAAAACCGCGGCACGAGCGGCTACGTCCGCACCTCGGTGGAAACAAGCGCCAGCGAATCATCGTCATTTCACAAGGATAATCTTCAAAACCCAAAGTCTCACAAGTAATAAGACCTTCAAGCACGCCGATAATAATATCTGCTTCATACTGTTTATACGGAAATATAAAGTCAGGAAGCTCCCGATGAACTGCATGACATTTACAGCACCGAAGTCTTCTGATAGCTACCCATTTTTTGTTGCCGAATTTCGTCCGTACCAATCTTTGAACATGATCGTAGTATTTAAGCTGCCCTCCGCACTTTGGGCAGATTGATTGGTTATCACTAATCATATATGCTTTCTCTTTTCTCTGATTAAAAAGTTTGAATGTAGGAGTTGACATTCCTACACTTATGATATATGATTACTAATAGCAAATCAATGGGGAAGGTGATAATAGTGTTGATGAAATGCCCTGAATGCGAATTACAAGTAAGCGACAAAGCAATTTCTTGTCCTCACTGTGGATTTCCATTGCAACCAAATATAAAACCGAGAAAACCTCGGAATAAGAATAACAAACGCCGTAGACTGCCAAATGGTTTCGGGCAGATCAGTGAGATCAAGAATCGGAATCTCCGCAACCCATTTCGAGCTATGATAAGTGTCGGAAAGGATTCGAACGGACGGCCTATCTGCAAGCCTCTTAAACCGGAGTCATACTTTCCGACATACAACGATGCCTACGCCGCCCTCGTCGAGTACAATAAGAACCCTTACGACCTTGAACCGTCTATTACTATGAAGGAACTTTACGAGAAATGGCTTGCTGAATACGAGAAGACAGTTAAAAGCACTCGTTCAGTAGACGAAGGTCTTGATGTTGACAGCAAAATGGAAGAGGCAATCAAGTGCGTAATTGAAGCAGGACAGGCTTCAACCTCACTCTTGCAGAGAAGACTCAAGGTCGGCTACGCAAGAGCAGGCAGAATGATTGACGATATGGAACAAATGGGAGTTGTAGGCCCTCATCAGGGTTCAAAACCGAGAGATGTTCTCATGACCTACAACGAATGGCTTGAACGCAGAAATGCACTTGAAAACAGAGCCGATTAATAAATAAAGGAGGGTTCAATATGGCTTTTTTACCGATGAACGCAAAAGAAATGCGTGATCGAGGCTGGAACGAAGTCGATTTTATATATGTTTGCGGTGACAGCTATGTTGACCATCCGTCATTCGGTGCGGCAATAATCACGAGAGTTCTTGAGGATTGCGGTTACAAAACAGCATTCCTTGCACAACCTAATTGGAAAAACGATGATGATTTTACACAGTTCGGAAAGCCAAGGCTCGGTTTTATGGTGTCGGCAGGCAACATTGACAGTATGGTTGCCCACTACACGGTTGCAAAGCGTAAAAGACATGATGATGCCTATACGGCAGGCGGTAAAAACGGCAGGCGTCCCGACAGAGCCGTCACAGTTTACTGCAACATAATCAGAAAGCTATATCCCGATTCTCCCATTATAATCGGAGGTCTTGAGGCATCACTCAGAAGATTTGCTCATTATGATTATTGGAAAAACGAGGTAATGCCCTCAATTATTTTCGACAGCAAGGCAGATTTGCTTGTGTACGGAATGGGCGAGCTGCAGACAATTGAAATTGCAAAAAGACTTTCCGAGGGCTATCCTGTTGAATCTCTTTACGACATCAGGGGTGTTTGCTATAAAATTCGTACAGACGATTATGTGCCAAAGTCGGTTGTCGAACTTCCAAGCTACGAGCGTGTAAAAGAGGACAAGCGTGACTATGCAATTGCATCACGCAGGGAGCTTGAGGAGGCTGATGCAGTAAGGGGCAAAACCCTCATTCAAAGGCACGGAAAGTATATTCTTGTGCAGAATCCTCCGATGCAGCCGCTTGACACAAAACAGCTTGATTATGTCTATTCTCTGCCGTATGAGCGTTGGTATCCAAAGTGTTATGAAAGTCTCGGCGGCGTACCCGGAATCAACGAAGTACTGTTTTCAATCACACACAACCGTGGTTGTTTCGGTGCTTGTAATTTCTGCTCACTTGCTTTTCATCAGGGCAGAGCGGTAACCGTCAGAAGTGAAAAGAGTATTATTGAGGAGGCTGAAAGTTTTCTTGATAATCCACGATTCAAGGGCTACATAAGCGATGTCGGAGGACCTACCGCAAACTTCAGACTTCCGTCATGTGAAAAGCAGAAAAAGCTTGGACTTTGTAAAAACAGAAGATGTCTTGCGCCGACACCTTGCCCGAATATGCAGGTGTCACACACGGAATATCTTGACATTCTCCGCAAACTGAGAAATATAAAAGGCATTAAAAAGGTGTTTATCCGCAGCGGAATCCGTTTTGATTATCTTATTGAAGATGAAAATGACGAGTTTTTCCGTGAACTTGTAAAGTACCACATCAGCGGTCAGCTGAGAGTTGCCCCTGAGCATTGTTCGGCGGCGGTTCTTGACAAAATGGGCAAGCCGCATATTGAAAGCTACAAGCGTTTTTGTAAGATGTTCTACGATTTTACGGGCAAGGAAAATAAAGACCAGTATGTAGTGCCGTATCTGATGAGCTCACACCCCGGTTCAACACTTTCGGATGCTGTAGAACTTGCACTTTTCTGCAAGCGTGAAAACATTCACCCAAAACAGGTTCAGGACTTCTATCCGACTCCGGGTACAATTTCAACGAGTATGTTCTATACGGAGCTTGATCCGTACACTCTCAAAGAGGTTTATGTTCCGAAGTCTGAAAATGAAAAGGCAATGCAAAGGGCGTTGCTGCAGTATTTCATTCCCGAAAACAAACCGCTTGTAATCAAAGCACTCATCAAAGCCGGCAGACGGGATTTAATCGGTAACGATAAAAAATGTCTTGTAACTCCGATGCCGGGACAAACACAGGGCGGTTATTCTAAACAGAACAACAACCGCAATTCGCAGAATCAGAAGGGAAGAGGCAAAAACGGCAAAGACAAATTCGCAAAGTACAGACGAAAAAACAAAAAGAAATAAAATCTTTTTCATACTGAAAATATCGGTATGCGTACTTTTCATTGCCTGTGTACTGCTTGTTTCATTCGGAAAACCTCTCGGAATTCCCGACTGGAACGATGTCTATACATTTTTCGGAATTTCAGCCGATATGGAAGCCGACTTTTCCGTTTCATTTATAAATGTAGGTTCGGCTGATTGTACGCTGATTAAATGCGGAGATAAAAGTGTGCTGATTGACGGAGGAACAAATCTTGTGACCGATAAAATTACTGCCTATCTTAAACGCAGTTCGGTAACTCATCTTGATGCCGTAATCGTGTCACACCCCGACAGCGACCACATCGGTTCGCTGCCCGATATCATAGATGAATTCGGTACGGATGTTGTTTATTTCGGAAAATATTCCGACAACCACAAAACCCCCGAATACGAAAAGCTTGTTAATTCTATAGAAGAAAATAATATAAAAACCGTAATTCCCGTTTCAGACAAACCCGTTGAAATCGGAAATATGACCTTTAAATTTTATCAACCCGAAAAGGACTTCGGTAACACAAACGATAATTCGCTTGTAACAATGCTTGAATATGACGAAAAGCGATTTCTTTTTACAGGCGACATTTCGTCAAAAAGGGAAGAATCAATGGTTAATTCCGACAAAGAATTAAAATGCGATGTTCTCAAGGTTGCACACCACGGCAGTAAGTATTCTTCAAGTGAAGATTTTCTTGCAAAGGCAAGCCCCGAAACCGCTGTAATAAGCGTTTCGGCTGACGATACGGCACTTCCCGATTACTATATAACAGCCTTGCTTAACAGCGTGTGCAAAAATGTTTATCGGACAGACAGCGATAAAACCATTATGATAACAGTCGAAAACGGCGAGATTTGCACCAAAACTCATGCCTGAAAGGTTGACTATAAATTAAATAATGTTATAATATTATTGTTTAACTGACAAAAATCGAAAGGAATTTTTAAATATGGGAGTATATGAAGAACTCGTAGCCAGAGGACTTATCGCTCAGGTTACTGACGAAGAAGAAATCAGAGAGCTTGTAAACAGCGGTAAAGCCACATTCTATATCGGCTTTGACCCGACAGCCGACAGTCTCCATGTAGGTCACTTTATGGCTCTTTGCCTTATGAAAAGACTTCAGATGGCAGGCAACAAGCCAATTGCACTTGTAGGCGGCGGCACAGGTATGATCGGTGATCCGTCAGGCAGAACAGATATGCGTCAGATGATGACAAAGGAAACAATTCAGCACAATGTTGATTGCTTCAAAAAGCAGATGAGCCGTTTTATCGACTTTTCAGAGGGCAAGGCTCTTCTTGTAAACAACGCAGACTGGCTTCTTGACCTTAACTATGTTGAACTTCTCCGTGATGTAGGTGCTTGTTTCAGCGTTAATAATATGCTTCGTGCAGAGTGCTACAAGCAGAGAATGGAAAAGGGACTCAGCTTCCTTGAATTTAACTATATGATTATGCAGTCATACGACTTCTATGCCCTCTATCAGAAGTACGGCTGTAATATGCAGTTCGGCGGTGACGACCAGTGGAGCAATATGCTCGGCGGTACAGAGCTTATCAGAAGAAAGCTCGGCAAAAACGCATATGCAATGACAATCAACCTTCTCCTCAACTCAGAGGGTAAGAAAATGGGTAAAACCCAGTCGGGTGCAGTATGGCTTTCAGCCGAAAAGACAAGCCCCTACGATTTCTACCAGTATTGGAGAAATGTTGATGACGGCGATGTAATCAAGTGCCTTAAAATGCTCACATTCCTTCCGCTTGAAGAAATTGATGAGCTTGCAAAGCTTGAGGGCAGTGAAATCAACAAAGCAAAAGAAATTCTTGCTCATGAGCTTACAGAACTTGTTCACGGCAAAGAGGAGGCTGACAAGGCTCAGGAGGCCGCAAGAGCAATCTTTGCCAACAAGACAAATACTGACAATATGCCGTCAACAACTCTTACAGAGGCTGATTTTGCAGACGGCGAAATCGGAATTCTTGACCTCATGAAGAAGTGCGGACTCATCCCTTCAAACGGCGAGGGTAGAAGACTTATTCAGCAGGGCGGTGTTTCTGTTGACGATGAAAAGGTAACAGATGTTTACGCAAAGGTTGCAAAGTCTGATTTTGAAAAAGGCTATGTTGTAATCAAAAAGGGTAAAAAGGTTTACCATAAGGCAATTCTTGGCTGATTTTGAAAATTAAATAAGGGGATTAGGGCAAAATGAAAAAGTTTTTTTCGGAGTTTAAGGAATTCATAATGCGTGGAAATGTGCTTGATCTCGCAGTCGGCGTTATCATCGGTGCGGCTTTTCAGGCAATCGTAACTTCTCTCACAAGCGACATCATTTCGCCGATTCTCGGTATCTTCGGCGGTGTCAACTTTGACCAGTTTCAGGTTACAATCAACGGCGCAACAATTATGTACGGTAAGTTTATCACAGCGGTAATCAACTTCCTGATTATGGCTTTCGTAATCTTCCTTATCGTAAAGCTTGTCAACAAGGTTATGTCATTCGGCAAAAAGCCTGAATCAGAAGAAGCTCCAGCAACAAAAAAGTGTCCGTTCTGTTTCAGTGATATTGATATCAAAGCCACAAAATGTCCCCATTGCACAGGCGATATCATCGACCTTACAGAAAAAACAGACGACAAAAAATAATATCGCTGTTACATAAACAGATATTACACAACTTAACAACCAACAAAAAGCCACAGTAGAAAGTTAAAATCTACTGTGGCTTTTTAAATTGAAAATTATGATTGAGCGTAACATTGTTACCGTCTGCACAATTTTATATTAAAATACCAAAAACAAAAATACAATTCCGCAGAGAATTGCTATTGCTGCGCCGACTATGACATCACGCACATAATGCACTCCTGCACACACTCTTGACACGGAAATCATAACCGCAATGAAGAGGTATGCAATTCCTGCCCACACATTGAACCGCAAAATTGCCATTGCAATGATGAATGCGCTTGCGGTGTGGCGGCTCGGCATACTGTCGGGCTTGTTGTTCTTTGCAAAAACAGGCGCAACTCCGTACCGCACATACGGGCGTTCTTCTTTTATGATAATTCGCAGAAGTGTTATTCCCAAAAACACCCCCGCAGGCACAGTCAGTGACTTTAAAAACAAATCTTTTTGCCACAAAAATGTATATACAAGCAAAATCGGATAGCTTGCAAATACTGTCAGCGGAAAAATTTTATATACGAATTTCAACACATTTTTTGCGGATTTGTTATTCTTGAAGAAATCGGTCAGTTTAATATATTGTTTACGGCTAATTTTCTACATCTCCCAATGCTTTTTACACTCCGATTTTAACATAACCGTTACACTATTTCAACATTATATTTATCAAACCAGTAGTCAAGTTCGATTATATACGCAAGAATCTGAGGTGCTTTCATCAGCTGACCGTACCACGGATTTGTGATTTTATCAGGATTTTCAATGATATCTTCAATTCCTTTTCGGTCAAGCAGTTCGTTTAGAATTGAACGCTTTTTAAGAATTTTTCTAACCCTTTTTACACACTCATTGAAGTAAATCGGATTGTGCGTTTTCGGGTACGGGCTTTTCTTTCGCCAGCAAATTTCTTCGGGCAGAATATCCTCAAAAGCCTTTCGCACAATTCCCTTTTCACGGTTGCCCCATGCCTTTAATTCCCACGGCATATTGTACGCATATTCAACAAGTCTGTAATCGCAGAACGGCACTCTTACCTCAAGTCCGCTGAACATTGAGCATCTGTCTTTTCGCTCAAGCAGACATTGCATAAACCAGTAAAAATTCAGGTAGAACATCTCTCGCATTCGCCTGTCAAGGTCGGTGTCGCTTTTAAGCTTTGGGGCAAGGCTTATTGTGTCAAGATACCTTTGTCTGACATACTCTTCGCCGTTTTTCAGCACACCGTCCTTGAGAATGCTCCTGCGAATATCCTGACTTTTTGACCACGGAAAACAATCCTCAAAAAGTATTTCATGGTTGTGATACCACGGATATCCGCCGAAAAGTTCATCTGCACATTCTCCCGAAAGTGCAACGGTGTAGTTTTGCTTGATTTCTTTGCAGAAGAGCAAAAGTGACGAGTCAACATCAACATACCCGGGCAAATCTCTTGCCTGAACACTTTCATAAAGTGCGTCGCACACAAGCGTGTTGTCAAGGACAATTTCCCTGTGCTTTGTGTCGGCATTCTTCGACATCATCGAAATAAATTCGTAGTCGGGAGTAGGCTGAAAATTGCTCTTTTGAAAATATTTTTCGTTGTCACGGTATTCAACCGAGTAGGTGTTGATTTTGCCGAGTTTGTGTTCCTTGTTGTACATTGATGCGGTCTTGACAATTATACTGCTGTCAAGCCCTCCCGAAAGGAAAAAGCATAGCGGAACATCACTCACAAGCTGTCGCTGAATTGCATCAGTCAGCAGATATCTCGTCTTTTCAATGGTAGTAACTTCATTGTCGGTATGCTCTTTTGCCTCAACGGTGTAGTATTTTTTTCGGCGAAGCTTTGAGTGCCTATACATTGCACATTCGCCCGGATTAAGTTCAAATACTCCCTTGAAAACTCCGAACGAAGGCGTTCTTGCAGGACCTAAAAAGAAAATTTCATTGAGTCCCTGTTCGTCAATTTGAGGCTTTACAATCTTGCTTGCAAGCAACGCTTTTATTTCTGACGCAAACAGCAAGCCACCGTTGTATTCATAGTAAAACAGAGGCTTAACGCCGATTCTGTCCCTGCACAAAAACAGCGATTTGTCGCTTGTGTTGTAGATTGCAAAGGCAAAAATTCCGTTCAGCTTTTTGCAGCAGTCCGCACCGTATTTAATGTACGATTTCAGCACAACCTCCGTGTCGCTGTGACCTCTGAAATGAAAACCCGATGCTTTCAGCTCCTCACGAAGCTCGGCTGTGTTATAGAGTTCACCGTTATAGACAATGACATAGGTCGTGTCCTTGTGACGAACCGACATCGGTTGTTTGCCGTTTTCACGGTCAATTACAACAAGCCGCCTGTGCATAAGTGCCGCCCCTTGGTTAATGTACAAACCGTTTTCGTCAGGACCTCTCCTGTCAAGCGTTTCCGACATTTTGTTGAGCAAATCAATTCTTTCGCTCATATCCTGTGAGTGGTCAATCCATCCTGCTATTCCGCACATAAAGTAACCTCCGTCAATTTTGTTTGTAATTTTTGAGTGAATATAAAAAGCATAAAGCGGTAAAAAGCAAAGCCACTCCTGAAAGGGCAGTTCCTCCGAAAAAACTGAAATTTTCAACTGTTGATGTTGAAAAAACATCGGTTGTGACGGAGAAAAGTTTTATTCCTAAATGCGTAAGCAATGCGGTGATAAATCCTTGCAAAATTCTACAAAAGAAAAATAACAGTTTATTCACCTTAATATCTCCAAGTGCCGAGAAAATCTGAAAATGTACGCAAAGTCCGCCGAATCCTGCCGAAAATGCAACAACCTCAATCGGCAAATTTTTCGATACCGCAGTAACCGCATTGCAAACTTCCGTGAGTATCAAAAACGGTTTTTGAATATTTTCATCCGTAATGTGTGAGCAGAAAATCTCAGTAAATGCCGAAAACAGCACCACAAATGCGCAGATTGCAAACATTCCCCTTGCACCGTCAAGAACGGACTTTACAAGTGCGTCACCTTTTTGCGGAGTGCTTATTAATGTTTCTGAATTGGAATTATCATCAAGTTTGTTTCTGCAAACGAATTTTAAAGCAAATCCAAGTATAAAAACCGAGATGCATTGTGCGGCAAATATAATAAACCCGACTTCAATGCTCGAATAAAGCTGTACACCGATAAAATTCACAAGAAACCCCGGTCCCGAACACACCAAAAACAGACCTGCCCGTTTACACTCACCTTCACTTGCCGCACCTTTTTTATAAAGCGAATTTACCGTCTTTGCACCAACGGGATAACCTCCGACAAGCGAGAGAATTATTGCCGATGCAAAGCAACCGTCAAGTCCGAAAAGCGGTTTTGTCAGCCATGAAAGATGTCTGCCGATTTTTTCTGCAAGACCGCTATCTGTAATATATGAGGCAAGCACCATGAAAGGGAAAAGTGACGGTACAAGCGTTGAAAGGCACAAGCCTATGCCGTTTTCAGCACCCTTTGAACATTCTTTTGAAAACAAAAGAGCCGTAATGCATAAAAGAAAAATTCCGATTGCTTTAAAAATATTCACCGCCTTTACGGCACTTTTACTCAGGAACATATTAATCACCAATTAATATATATGACGGCAGTTGCATAAAAATAAATGAGAAACGAAAACAGGGGAGATTTTTTTGCCAAAGAAGAAACGAATTGCCGATAAAAACGAAAGATTGCCTTCTCCGATGTTCGATATGGGAACAATGCCGTATATAGAGATGCTCGGAAACCGCAGAATAACCGTTGAGGGTTCAACGGGAATTTTGCTCTATGACAGCGAAAGCATAAAAATTAATACCTGCAAAACCGTAATTTCATTTTGCGGGAGAGGAATGACATTGAAATGCATTTCAAGCTCCTGCGTTGAAATTGAAGGCTTTGTAACCGACATCAACTTTCTTTCGTGAGGTGAAATTATGCTCCTTAAAATAATACGCTTTCTCAGAGGAAGTGTGGACTTTACCGCAAGCGGAAAATTTCCCGAAAGATTTATGAACATAACCGCAAAAAACGGTGTGAATCTCTGGAATCCCGTTCCGAAAAAGAACGCAATATCAGCATCAATGTACCTTTCCGACTACAAAAAAATCAGAATCCTTGCACGCAAATCAAGGGTTAAAACAAGAATAACAGCCAAACACGGATTGCCGTTTATTATTAACCGCTATAAGAAGAGAACAGGACTTTTTGCAGGTGCGGTATGCGGAATTATTCTCTGTATTTTTCTTTCAAATTTTATCTGGTCGGTAAAAATTTCGAGTACAGAGGAAATCAGCAATACATATCTTGAATCGTTACTTGGTGATAACGGGATTTCTGTCGGTGTGTGGAAAAACAATCTCGATACAGATCAGATAGAACGCAATATTCAGCTGAAATGTGACGATATCCGCTGGATGAGCATAAACATAACGGGCAGTCTTGTCACGGTTGAAGTTAAGGAAACCTACAAAAAGCCTAAGCTTGACACCTCAAAAAATCCTTGCAATGTAAAAGCGGTTAAAGACGGAGTCATAACACGGATTCAGGCATATAACGGCAGACCTGTTGTTACAAAGGGCAGCGGAGTTGTGAACGGTCAGATTCTTGTCAGCGGGCTTGACGAAACCAAGCATGGCGATATGCGTTACTTGAGAGCAAACGCAAAGGTTTATGCCGACATTACCGAACAGCAAACGCTTTCAATTCCGAAAAAAGTAACCTACAGTTACGCTGACGAAAATTATGTTGACAGAAAAAATTTCAGATTTTTATGGCTTGATTTTCCCTGTAACCTTGCCTTTGAAAACTACGATAATTTTGTAAGTACAGTTCACGGAGAAAATCTGTTTATAAATGATGTTGTTCTGCCGGTAGGACTTAAAATCAGAACCGACCGTGAACTTGTAACAACCGAAAACTCTGTAAGTAAAAACAAGGCTGAGGAGATTGCAAAGGCTGATTGTATTCTCTATGAGATTTTTACAAAGAATAAAAGCGAAGTTATTTCAAAACAAATTTCTATTAAAGAAAATAAAGATAGCTACAGGGTGACAACAGATTATATTTTTAACGAAAATATTGCAGATCAGGTTGATTTTGATGTGACAGAATAGAAAAGTTGTGTTATAATCAATTTGTATGTTTTGCTTTGAACGACTGAAATTTTGCAATCGGACACAAACGGAGGGTTAGCTATGAGAATTTTATGTATAGGTGATGTTGTAGGCAGTATCGGTTGTGAATTTCTTCGCAACAATCTTCCCACGCTCAAAAAGGTGAAAGGCGTTGATTTTGTAATCTGCAATGGTGAAAATTCAGCTGACGGCAACGGACTGACTCCCGTGTCTGCAAAGCATCTTTTTGACAGCGGAGTTGACGCAATTACACTCGGCAACCATTCTTTCCGCAGAAAAGAAGTCTATGACTGCCTCGACTCAAATCCCTTCATTGTCAGACCCGCCAATTTTCCCGAAAATTCAACACCCGGCAAAGGTATAATTAATGTTGACACAGGGCGAAGAATTGTGTCGATTATAAATATTATGGGTAATTCCTATATGGATAACAACCTGAATTGCGCCTTTGAATGTGTAGATAAAATGATTAAACAGGCTGAAAGCAAAATCATAATTGTTGATTTTCACGCAGAGGCAACGGGTGAAAAAAGGGCAATGGGTTATTACCTTGACGGCAGAGTTTCCGCAATGTTCGGAACACACACCCATGTTCAGACCTCTGACGCACAGGTTCTTCCGAAGGGAACCGGCTACATAACCGACACGGGAATGACGGGCACAATCCATTCCGTTCTCGGTGTAAAGAGCGAAATCATAATTGCAAAGCTGAAAAATAAGCTTCCGCAGCGCTTTGACCTTGCAAGCGGAGAATGCAAAATGGAATGTACGCTTTTTGATGTTGATGACAAAAGCGGAAAGTGCGTTTCAGCCGAGTCAATGCGTATTGAATAACACAAATCAGCATAAAGTAAATTGTTTCCAATTGTCAAAAAATATGAAACAATCCCGATTAAGTCGGCTTTTTTTGCAGATAATTAGTGTATTATACTATTGCAAAAAACAAGCTGATAATGTATAATGTTATAATGTGAATTATTGTAAAACTGCGTTTGTCGGTGTAAAATCGGCTTATGCAGTTGATTAAGAAATGTACATTAAAAGGATGTGCCTAAATGATAAACGGACAAATTCTCAAACAGGCTGTTATTTCCGGTGCGAATAATATTTCAAACCAAAAAAACAGTATAAATGATCTTAATATTTTCCCTGTACCAGACGGAGATACAGGTACAAATATGTCAATGACAGTCAATGCGGCTGTTGCAGCGCTTGAAGATTTTGACGGTACCTGTGCAGGTGATGCCGCAGGTATCACAGCCTCTGCAATGCTCCGTGGAGCAAGAGGCAATTCGGGTGTTATCACTTCACTAATCTTCCGTGGCTTTGCCCAGGGACTTAAAGACATTGAAGAAGTTGACGGCAAAAATCTTGCCGCAGCACTCGGAATCGGTGTTGACGCCGCTTACAAGGCTGTTATGAAACCGACAGAGGGAACAATTCTCACGGTTGCAAGAATGGCTTATGAGGCAGGTATCGAAGCCGCTAAGTATGACAGAGATGTTGTGTCTGTATGGCAGACAATCGTTGACAAGGCTAACGAGGCGCTTGCAATCACTCCTCAGCTTTTGCCCGTGCTTAAAAAGGCGGGCGTTGTTGACGCAGGCGGTAAGGGCCTTTGCGTAATCTTTGAGGGTATGCTCTCTGTAATTAAGAACGGCATTATGATTGAAGCTGACGATGACACAGCTCCTGCAACCGTCAGCACATTTGAAAGTGCCGCCGCTGAATTTGACGATGATATCAGATTCACATATTGCACAGAGTTCATCGTTGGCAGAAATGCCGAGATTGAAACAGAAATCGGCGAGCTTCGCAGTTATCTTGAATCAATCGGTGATTGCGTAGTTGTTGTAAATGATGATGAGATTATCAAGGTTCATGTTCATACGGAACAGCCGGGCAATGCTCTTTCAAAAGGACTTGAGTTCGGTCAGCTTCTCACGGTTAAGGTTGAGAATATGAAGGAACAGCACAAGAATGTCAAGTCAACAAAGAAAAAGGCTGAAAAGGAAAAGTTTGTTCCCGCAGAACCAGAAAACGATTTCGGCTTTGTTGCAGTTGCCGCAGGTAACGGTCTTAAAGACCTTTTTAAAGACCTCGGTTGTGACAATGTTGTTTCGGGCGGTCAGAGTATGAACCCGAGTACAGACGATATCTATGAGGCAATTATGGCAACTCCTGCCAAGAATGTTCTCGTTCTTCCAAACAATAAAAACATCATTCTTGCCGCAGAGCAGACAATCCCGATGGTAAAAGACAGAAATGTCATCATTGTTCCGACAAGAACAATTCCGCAGGGTATGACGGCAATGCTCAACTTTGATCCCGAGATTTCTGCCGAAAGCAACGCACAGCTTATGACGGACGCACTTGCGTCTGTGGGCACAGGTCTTGTAACCTTTGCCGCAAGAAGCAGCGAATTTGGCGGTAAGAAAATCAAAGAGGGTGATATTATCGCTCTTGAAAACGGCAGGCTTACAATCACAGAAAAGAGCACAGTTAAGGCTCTTGTCAAGCTTGCAAAGGATATGGTCAGCCGTGACACTTCATTCATTACTCTTATCTATGGTGAGGATGTAAGTGAGGAAGAGGCAGAAAAGGCATACGGAGAGCTTCGTGAAAAGTTCGGTTCAAGAACCGATATTACTCTTGTAAAGGGCGACCAGCCTGTTTACTACTTTATTCTCAGCGTAGAATAAGCATTTAAATCGGATTTTTTCAGGGAGCATAATTTTTACGGTTATGCTCCCGTTTTGTATAACGGAGGTGCGGTATGACATCACTTTATAAAACTCCCGTTACAAATTTGAACGGAATAGGTGAAAAGCGTGCCGCACTTTTTGCAAGACTCGGGATTAAAAGCGTTGGAGATTTGATTAATTTTTATCCACGCACATACGAGGATTGGAGCAACATCAAGCATATTGACGAGCTTGAATACGGTGAAACCGTCTGCATAAAGGCTGTTGTCGCAACATCTGTAAATGATACCCGCATAAGCGGCGGAAGAATTATTTCCAAAACCGCAGTCTATGATGAAACGGGTTCAATTCAGCTTGTGTTTTTTAACAATAAATACATCAGCTCAATGCTCAGACAGGGCGGAGAATATTTCTTTTACGGAAAAATCTCATCCGACAGCTACGGAATGCAGATTGTATCTCCGACTTTTGCTCCTGTTGTCAAAGGAACACAAATCCGTCCGATTTACAGACAAACGGCAGGACTTCCGAGTAAATCGGTTGAATCAGCCGTTCGACAGGCACTTTCAATGCTGCCGTCAAAAATAAAGGATCCTTTGCCCGATGCAATAAGAGAAAGATTTGACCTTTGCTCACTCAGACAGGCGTTGTTTGACATTCACTTTCCGAAGAACCGCCAACAGCTTGAAGCAGCCCGAAAAAGGCTTGTTACCGAAGAGCTTGTTGTGCTGAACCTCGGAATGAGAAATCTGCGTGACCACAGCAGGGGAGTAACCTCTCTTGAAATCACAAAGGATTATTCAAAAGAATTTGAATCGCTTTTGCCGTTCACAATGACAAATGCCCAAAAACGGGCGGTGTCGGACTGCATAAACGATATAATCAACAAATCATCTCCGCTGAACCGACTTGTTCAGGGTGATGTAGGTTCGGGCAAAACGGCTGTGGCAGCCTCGGTCTGCTACACGGTTGCCAAAAACGGATTTCAGACCGCATTCATGGCGCCGACTGAAATCCTTGCCCGACAACATTACAAAACATTTCAAAAGCTTTTTGAAAATACGGATATCAAGGTTGGTCTGCTGACAGGCACACTCAGGGAATCCGAAAAAAAACAAATCAGAAAATCACTTGCAGACGGTTCGATTGATATGGTAATCGGAACACACGCTCTCATTACCGATAAAACCGAGTTTAAAAATCTTGCGCTTGCTGTAACCGACGAACAGCACAGATTCGGAGTTGCACAAAGAGCAAAGCTTCTCGGTAAGGGCAACAATCCGCATCTGCTTGTTATGAGTGCCACTCCGATTCCGAGAACCCTCGGACTTATCATTTTCGGCGACCTCGACATTTCAATAATTGACGAACTTCCGCCGTCAAGAAAACCCGTGAAAACCGTGTTGCGAACTTCTGCAATGCGTGGCGGAGTGTATGACTTTATCCGCAGTGAAGTAAAACACGGCAGACAGGCGTATATAGTTTGTCCCCTTGTTGAAGAAGGCGAGCTTGACGATGTTGCGTCAGCCGAAGAATATGCAGCAGATTTGATGTTGCGGGAATTTCCTGACATAGCAGTAGGCATTGTTCACGGACAGATGAAGTCTGATGAAAAAGACGAGGTTATGCGTAAGTTTGTCGAGAATGAGTATTCCGTTCTTGTTGCCACAACGGTAATAGAAGTCGGCGTTGATGTTCCGAATGCTACGGTTATTGTGATTGAAAATGCCGAAAGATTCGGACTTTCACAGCTCCATCAGCTGAGGGGAAGGGTTGGCAGAGGCAGTTCGCAGTCCTATTGTATTCTCATCAGCGACAAGGGCAGTAAGACAACAAGAGAACGGCTTGAGGTCATGTGTTCAACGAACAACGGTTTTGTCATTGCCGATGAAGATTTGAAAATGAGAGGCCCCGGCGACTTTTTCGGTCACAGACAGCATGGACTTCCGCAGATGTCAATTGCCGATTTTGCCGACACAAAAAGCCTTGAACTTTCTCAAAAAATTGCAGACTGCATAATGGACCGTTACGGTGATATCCGAAACGATGAAATACGATTGTTAAAAGCAGAGGTAGACCGCCTGTTTGAGCGTGGCGGACAAAATGCTTTAAACTGAAAAACTATAAATGGGAGAATTAAGTAAATGAGAAAAACCATAACCAAAACACTTTCGCTTCTCTGTATGCTTTGCATCATTATCTGTTCCGCTTTCACAACGGCAGGTGCTGCGTCCTATCCTAATGATGTAAAAACCGAGTCGGACTCAATCCTTCTTGTAAATATGGATTCAGGTCAGACCGTGTATGAAAAAGACGCCGACTCAAAGCGTTACCCTGCGTCAACAACAAAGATTATGACCTACATAATTGCGGTTGAAAACATTGCCGATCTTGATAATACAAAAATTCCGATTAAGCAGTCGGTTCTTGATGTTCTCAAAAACACAGGCAGTTCCCTTGCGAATGTTGAAAATCATGTCGGCAAGAGTATGACTGCAATCGATCTGCTTTACAGCATGATGGTTCCCTCGGGTAACGATGCCGCAATGGTTCTTGCCGATTATATCGGTGAAGGCAATGTTGATAACTTTGTCAAGCTGATGAATGAAAAAGCAAAGGAGCTCGGTTGCGAAAACACTCATTTTGCAAATCCTGACGGACTTCACGATCCCGACCACTATACAACCGCCCGTGATATGTACAAAATCACAACCTATGCGCTCACTCTTCCTCGCTTTGAAGAAATCACAAATACCTGTACATACACTTGTGACGGTGACGATACAGCCCTTGTAACAACCAACTACCTCATTGACGCCAACCGTGGCGGTGAGTATTACTATATGTACGCAAAGGGCATCAAAACGGGTACAACTAACGAGGCAGGCAGATGTCTTGTAACGACAGCGTCGGCAGACGGCTATTCATATATGGCAATTCTCCTTCACGCACCGTATGAGGAAGGTGTGACCGAGGACTACGCAACAATGACCGATGCGGCAGACCTTTTCCGCTGGGCATTGACAAGTCTTGAAATGAACACTGTTGCCACCTCGTCAAAGCCGCTTTGCGAAGTAAAGGTTAACCTTGCATGGGGCAAAAACAGTACACTGCTTTATCCCGAAACCGACCTCAGTGCAATTGTTCCGAAAGACTGCACTGATGAGAATATAATTATTGAACAGGATGTTCCCGAAAGCGTTGACGCACCGCTTGACAAAGGCTCGGTAGTCGGCAAGGCAACAATCTATTACAAAGCAGATGCAAACAGCGAAAAGCAGAAGCTTGCCGAGGTTAATGTTGTTGCAGGCGAAAAGATTGAACGCAGCGGAATTCTCTATGTGTTCAACATCATTGGCACAGTATTTCAGTCCTATTGGTTTATCGTGATTATCGCTCTTATCATTCTCGTTCTCATCATTTACCTTATTATTTCAAAAATTCACGGTAAGCGTAAAAGAAAGAAGAGAAATGTTAAGCATTACCGCAATCTCTGATGCAATAAAAGTGTAATTAAATTGTAAATTTTCTATACTTGAAATTTGAAAACGGTATGTTATAATTGTTTTAGGGAATAATTATTCGGAGGTTTTCATATGAAGTGTCCATATTGCAGTTATGAAGAAAGCAAGGTTATCGACTCTCGTTCTGCCGATGACGGCGAAAGAATCCGCAGAAGAAGAGAGTGCCTGAGATGCGGCAAACGCTTTACCACACATGAGGTGATTGAAACTGTTCCGATAATTGTTGTTAAGCGTGATAAATCCCGTGAGGTTTTTGACCGCAACAAGCTTACAGGCGGAATTCTCCGTGCCTGTGAGAAGCGTCCCGTTTCAATTGAACAGATTGAAAATATTGTCAATGATATTGAGGCTCAGCTTCAGTCAAGCCTTGACCGTGAAATCACTTCAAAGCAAATCGGTGAGCTTGCAATGGATCAGCTCAAGAATATTGACGAGGTTTCATATGTCCGTTTTGCGTCTGTTTATCGCCAGTTCAAGGATATTAACACCTTTATGGACGAACTCAATAAGCTTCTTACTGAAAAGAAATAGTTTCTTATAAAGAATAATTCCGATACTGTACAGCCTTTCTCGGTTGTACAGTATTTTTTTGCGATGTACCGCAACTTTCCGTTCGTGCAGATAGTTTGCAATATCAAAAACATACTATGCCCGAGCGTAAGTATAGCGATTGCTTTTGCAATTTTAAATAGAGGAGTTCATCGGATGCCCACAAGTAACAGCAGAATATTTAAGCTAAGAGTGTTGTACGGAAAGCAACCTATGCAGTTAATTAAAAATTATACGAAAAAATCAAAAATGCCTCTTGACTTAAAGTCAACTTCAGGGTGTAATATATTCCTGTAAAGTAAAAAACAAACTGAAAAATAGTAAAAATTCTGAAACAAAGGAGATTTACAATGGCAAAGTTAATTGCATTTTATTCACGAGCAGATGAAAATTATTTCGGCGGTCAGTACCGCTATGTAAAAGTCGGCAACACCGAAAAGGTTGCAAAAATGATTTCAGACCTCACAGGAGCCGATATGTTTAAAATTGAGCAGAAAGTTCCGTATTCCGCAAACTACAAGCCGCCAGCATTTGGCGAATCTTCTTGAATTCCTCAAAGACCGGCCACGCTTTACGAGCAGAATCGAGCAGATTTTGAGTACCTAATATATTCGTGACCAGAAAAAGCTGCGGATTCTCGATACTGCGGTCTACATGGCTTTCGGCTGCGAAGTTCACCACATAATCGAATTTATATTTGGCAAACAGTTCATCGGCAAGGATACGGTCGCAAATGTCGCCTTTCACAAAGAAGCAACGTTCATCATCGATGTCCTTGGCAATAGTACCTAAATTGCCCGCATAGGTCAGGGCATCCAATATTACAACTTTTATATCGTCGTGCTTTGCCAGAATATACTTTATATAATTAGCTCCGATAAAACCGGCAGCACCGGTTACAAGATAAGTCTTCATAAATTAAAAATTGAGAATTAAAAATTAAGAAATAGAGAAGTCACATGTTTCTTGTCAGCGGTACGAATCTGCAAGTTCCATCAGATATTTGCCGTATTCGGTTTTTCCAAGCTGTTCACCGAGACGATGGAGCTGGTCTACGTCTATCCAGCCTTTGCGCGGATGTATCGGCTACCATTGCCGCAATAATCCGGATATCCGACTTGCCGATAA
>OHBJ01000996.1_pt1 | contig 19291 bp, 14 predicted proteins | sample 1577241 | NCBI WGS metagenome assembly OHBJ01 (sample SAMEA3541594, study PRJEB24748) | human gut metagenome | biome: human gut; feature: human-associated habitat; material: faeces | place: China | collected 2012 | reverse complement strand
CCGCCAACGAATCCGGCAAAAGCAACTAATCTGCTTTTATCGGCGATAATGTTGATATTATTTTATGAGAAATATTGCACTAAGGTTGAAATTTTTTGATTAATTGTTTGGATTCCATCGAAATTGTTTGTAACTTTGTGGCGAGATTGAATTAAGTCACAGCTGGATTTAGACTGACAATTGACTTTGAATACTCTTTTTCACCATCACTATGCAATACGAAAGAATTATAGATCGTTTCGATGCCTTCGCAAGATACCGCAACCTCAGCGACGCCACGGTGACGCGCGAGTGTAGCCTTGCCGTAGGCACATTAGGTAAGTCTCGCAAGCCCGGTAAGGACCTTACGCGGCGCACCACCGAGAAGCTGATACAGCAATACCCCGAACTGAGCCGCAGCTGGCTGCTCGAAGGGTTGGGGGAGATGATAGTCGGCGCCGCTGACTATGCTTATCCCCATTATCCGCTGATAGACATGGCACGCGCCGAGTGCGGCCGTCCCGGAGGGCTTTCGCAGGCTATCATGAGCGACGCGCTCCCTCTGATTTCAATTCCCGGGACACCGAGGGACACCGAGTTTTTCGTGCAGGCTACCGGCTACTCGATGGTCGACGAGGAACATGTGGAACTCAGCATCCCGCCGGGCGCATTGGTGGGAGTCGCCAAAATTAAGGAACAACCCTATATGCGGTGGGGAGAGGTTTATCTTATCTCCACGCCCGATGGCCTGATGATCAAGCAGCTGCGCGAGGACGATGACCCGGAGTTCGTGCGCTGCGTGTCGTACAATCCGGCGTATGCCGCCTTCCGGTTGCCCAAGAACGAGATACTGGAATGTGCCCGCATCACCTGCGTGGTGCCCGTTTACCTGCGATGACGGTGCGGGAATTCGAGTGGCGAGTGGCGGATGCCGTGCGCGCAGTAAAAGGAGAAATAGTGGTGGGAGTTAGCGGCGGCGCCGACTCCACCGCAATGCTCGTAGCTCTGCACGCCGTGGGAAAGCCGCTGTTCGTGGTGACGTGCGATTTCCATCTGCGCGGCGAGGAAAGCACGCGCGACCGCCGATTCGTAGTTGCGCTTTGCCGCCGCCTCGGAGTGGAATGCCTCGAGGCTGACATTGACGTGGACGGATGGCGTCGGGAGCACGGCGGGTCAGTGGAAATGGCCTGCCGCGACACGCGTTACGCCCTGTTCCGTAAGACTTTGCGTGAACGAGGGGCAAGTCGCATCGCAGTGGCACATAACGCCGACGACAATGTTGAGACGATGCTGCTCAACCTCTTCCGTGGTACCGGAATAGAGGGATTGCGAGGCATGGAGCCTGATACGGGCGAGATTATCCGGCCATTATTGGGCGTCGGACGGCGCGAAATCCTTGAGTATCTTGCCGAAAAAGGGGAGGAGTTCGTTACTGACTCCACTAATCTGGAGAGCGATTACCGTCGCAACTTTGTCCGCAACCGTGTGCTTCCGCTCATTGAGGAGCGTTGGCCGGGAATGCGCGACGCCGTTGCACTGACGCAGCGGAATCTGCGCGGCGAGGCGGCGGTGTTACGCCGCGCCCTCGCGCCGGCGCAAGGGGATGTGTTGCAGTGGGACGCGATACGCGAATGCGGCGACGCGCGAACCATGGTCCACCGCTTCGCATCGCGTTTCGGCGCGTCGGCAGCTCAGATTGAGGAGATTGCGCGCCACTCAGCCTCACCTCGTCCCGGCAGTTACTGGAAGGTGCGCGACGGGGAGATAAGCTCGGAACGCGACGGACTGCATTTCGATTCCCTGAAAGAGCAGCCGCCGCTGCTGCAATGGGCAGGATTGGAAAATACGCCTGAAACGATGTCTACGATACGCGCCGACCGCAGTAACTCCGCCTTTTACACTTGCCGTGCGCCTGAAAACTACATGCTGCGCGGCGTCAGAGCGGGCGACCGCATAGCGCCGCTCGGCATGAAAGGGACGATGGCCGTAAGTGACATTATGAAAGACGCGAAACTGACGCGCCGACAGAAGCGCCTGACGCGCGTGCTGTGCGACGCCACGACCGGCGAGATCCTTTGGATCGAAGGCCTGAAACGCTCACGACACGACCTCGTAGCCCCCGCCGACCGTGCTATCTTCCGCCTCGCCAAACCCTAACGCCCGAAATGCCGTAGCTAAAATAGCAAATTTATAGTAGGCACAGTAAAGTGTTTGTGCATTTGCAGTTTAATGAGTTGCGTCAGCGCTTCCGGCCGGAAGCGCTGACGCAATCTTTCTGATGCGGAATGCTATTTCTTGCTATGATATTCGCATCCTTGAGCTAAAGCAGGGCGAGGATTATTAGCTGGGCCATTATTACTCGCAGGAACATGGTCAGCGGGTAGACCGTGGAGTAGGCGACCGCCGGAGCATCGTTGCCGCTCACTTTGTTGGCATAAGCCAATGCCGGCGGGTCGGTGTAGCCTCCGGAGAGCAGACCCATTATCGAGAGATAGTTCACCTTGTATTTGGCGCGTGCTATGATGCCCATAACCAGCAGTGGAATAACGGTAATGATGAAACCGTAGCCCACCCACTGTGCGCCTTGTGGTGTGAACACCGTGGCGGCGAAGTCCTTGCCGGCAGCAATTCCCACCGATGCCAGGAAGAGGCATATTCCTATCTCGCGGAGCAACAGGTTGGCCGCCGAGTTGGTGTAGGTGACGAGGTGGAACTTCGAGCCGTAGGCCGAGATGAGGATGGCTACGATGAGCGGGCCGCCGGCGAGGCCGAGTTTCAGGGGCACCGACATGCCGGGGATGGCGAACGGTATAGAACCGCAGACAATCCCCAGGAATATACCGATGAAGAGAGTGATTAGGTTAGGCTCGTTGAGGCGTTTCAGAGAGTTGCCCACACGTTCGGCAAATCGGTTTATATCGCCGAGTTTGCCCACCACGGTGATGCGGTCGCCCATCTGGAGCCGCAGGCCGGGGGTGGCCAGAAGGTCTACACCGGCACGGTTGACGCGCGTAACGTTGAGCATATATCCGCGTGGCAGGCGCAACGAACCGAGCTTCACGCCGTTGTACTCCGTCTTGGTGATGAGTACGCGCCGCGATACCACCGGTCCCTGGTCGCGTTCCCATTTCTTATCCACCAGCGGGCCTATGAAGCGCACAAATATTTCCTCGTCCTGCACGGAGCAGACCACCAGCACGAGGTCGCCCTTATGGATTTCATCATCAGAGTGCGGGACAATCATGGTGCCGTCAGGCCGCTGTATGCGCGAAATTACGTAGTTGCACTGTATCAGAGTGTGAAGACGTTGCATGGACATGCCGTCGATAAGGTCGTTGGTGACGGCCACGGTGATGACGTGAGGAGCCAGCAGCGAGTCGCTCTGTTCCTGTTCTACCTCTTCTATCTCCTTGTCTACGTTGATTTTAAATGCTTTCTTGATGATGAGCATCACCAGGATTATGCCCACCACGCCGAGGGGATAAGCGGCGGCGTAGCCCATCGACATTTCCTGGGATATGTCGTAGGCCTCGGGGTTCACCTGGAGCACTGCCTGCTGTGCGGCGCCGAGCCCGGGTGTATTGGTGACGGCGCCGCTCATGATGCCCACCATCTGCCCGATGGTGGTTTCGCCGTCGGCTCCGCCCTGTATGTAGAAGATGCCCACGGCCAGCGCCACGTTGAGCAGCACTCCTATTACGGCCAGCATGTTGAGCTTCACGCCCCCCTCTTTAAAAGAGGAGAAAAAGCCGGGGCCCACCTGCATACCGATGGAGAAAATGAAGAGGATAAGGCCGAACTCGCGCAGGAAATGCAGCGTGTCGTCCTGCACCACATACCCGAAGTGCCCCATCAGGATGCCCACGAACAGGACGAAGGTGACACCCAGCGAGATACCGAAGATTTTGATTTTACCGAGATAGATTCCGGCGAAGATAACGAACGAGTAGAGCAGTATCGAAGCTGCCAACGATACGTTTCCGGGTCTCAAAAGTTCTAACAACCAATCCATTGTATTATCGAAAAAGTCAAGCGTGGATGCAGCCCGGCGGCCAACGAGGGAAAACCCGTTACGGAAACCGGCGCCGCGAGTCCGCGAAAAACAATAGTCCGGAGCCGACACGGCTCGGAACGCGCTGCAAAATTAATACTTTTTTCACTAACCTGCAACCCCCGGGCACCGCGGATTGTTTTTTAGGGGACAGCGGAGATGTTTTTCTATTGCCGGCATTTGTTAATCCGGATTTTTATTATTAATTTTGTCCGATTAATAGGGAGCGGCGTTATCGCCGACTTCAATTTTACGTCTTTAACGAAAAAATTAATACGAGAATATGGGAAAAGTTCTTATCATAGGAGCCGGCGGCGTCGGTACCGTCGTGGCTCATAAATGCGCGCAACACTCCGAGGTGTTCCAAGAGATAGTGATAGCTTCGCGCACCAAATCGAAGTGCGATGCCCTCGCGGCAAAAATCGGAGCCGGAAACATAGTCACCGATCAGGTTGACGCAGACGACGTTGACCAGCTCGTGGAGCTCTTCAACCGCCACAAACCGGACATCTGCATCAATGTGGCCCTGCCTTACCAGGATCTCACCATCATGGAGGCCTGCCTCAAGGCCGGCGTAAACTACCTCGACACGGCCAACTACGAGCCGAAGGACGAGGCCCATTTCGAGTATTCGTGGCAGTGGGCCTATCGCGAGCGCTTCGAGAAGGCCGGTCTCACCGCCATACTCGGCTGCGGCTTCGACCCGGGAGTCTCAGCCATCTTTACGGCTTATGCCGCCAAGCACCACTTCTCCGAGATGCAATATCTCGACATAGTGGACTGCAACGCCGGCAATCACGGCAAGGCTTTCGCCACCAACTTCAACCCCGAAATCAACATCCGTGAAATCACACAGAAAGGCCGCTATTGGGAAGACGGCAAGTGGGTGGAGACCGAGAATCTGGAGATTCACCGCCCGCTGACCTATCCCGGCATCGGCGAACGCGAATCCTACCTGCTGTACCACGAGGAACTGGAGTCGCTGGTCCAGAACTTCCCGACCATACGTCGCGCCCGCTTCTGGATGACATTCGGCCAGGAATACCTCACCCATCTGCGCGTTATCCAGGATATAGGCATGGCGCGCATCGACCCTATTATGTACGAGGGCAAGGAGATAGTCCCCATCCAGTTCCTGAAGGCAGTGCTTCCGGACCCCGGTTCGCTCGGAGAGAACTACACCGGCGAAACCTCCATCGGCTGCCGTATACGAGGCCTCGATAAGCAGGGCAAGGAATCGACCTACTACATCTGGAACAACTGCTCGCACGAAGAAGCATACCGCGAGACCGGCGCGCAGGCCGTATCCTACACTACCGGCGTGCCGGCAATGGTGGGCGCAATGATGTTCCTCACCGGGAAATGGGTGATGCCCGGCGTGCACAACGTCGAGGAGTTCGACCCGGACCCCTTCCTCGAAGAGTTGGCCAAGGACGGTCTGCCCTGGCACGTAGAGGCCGACGGCGACATAGAATTATGACATACAAACCGCGGGAGAGTGTGTTTCTGCGGCACACTCTTTCCGCGGATTTATCAAACTACTTGAAATAAAATACCTGTATATCGTTATCGTAAAGATGAAACTTCGCAAATTTTGGCCGACATTGGCTCTGGCCGTGGGCGCAACGGTCGCCGTGGCAGGCGTGACCGATGGTGCCCTTAGTTCCGATGGCCGCTCCATAGAGGTGCGCACAGACCGCGGCACGCTTCAGATTACACCTCTTACCAACGATATTTTCCGCGTTACCGTGGCTCCCGACGATGCCCGCGGAGCCAAGTATATACCCTCGCAGGCGGCGGTGCTGAAAAATCCCTTCGGCGATGTGCGCGTCACCGCGGCCCAGCGTGACGTCACCATCACGTCGCCCACCACAAGCGTGGTGGTGAACCGCAAGACCGGCCGCGTATCCTTCTTTGACAAGGACGGACGTCCGTTGCTGCAGGAAGCCGAAGGGCTCGACAACCGCGGCGAGGTGAAGACCATAACCTTCCTCAATCCTGGCGACCAACAATTTTTCGGCGCCGGAGAGCGTGGCCACAAGCTGAACCTCAACGGCGACACCCTGGTGATGTACAACCGCCAGAACTACGGCTACACCGGCACCGACCCGCGCATTAGCCAGATGAACATCACCATGCCTTACGTGGCCAGCGATGCCGGTTATGGCCTGCTCGTGGACGACCATAACATGGCGCGTCTAATTCTTGGCGACACCATAAAGTATGTTTCCGAAAATCCGCCATCGCTCCTTTCCTATTACTTTATAAACGGAGGGGGTGACCTGGCCGGAACAACGGAAAATTTTACCCTTCTCACCGGCCGTCAGGAACTCCCGCCACTGTGGACTCTGGGGTATATCACCTCTAAATATGGTTACCGCGACCAGGCGGAAACCCTCGGCGTTATAGATACGCTGAAAACCCGCGGCTATCCCGTGGACGGCATCGTGCTCGACCTCTACTGGTACGGAAAGGAGACCGATATGGGGCGTCTGGAATGGAATCCGAAGCAGTGGCCCGACCCGAAAGGGATGCTCGCCAAGTTGCGCAAGGAGGGCGTCAACCTCGTTCCCATCTCGCAACCGTACATCAACAAAATCGGTGCCCTGGACCAGTATAACCACCTTACCGAGATGGGATACCTCACCCATGACGCCCAGGGGGAACCTGCCGATGTCACCACCTGGGTTGGAGAGGCCGGAATGTTCGATGTAAGCAATCCCGGCACCCGCGAGTGGCTGTGGAATCGCTACCACGCTCTGACAGAAGATGGCATAGCCGGCTGGTGGGGCGACCTTGGCGAGCCGGAAGTGCATCCCGCGAACATTGTCCACAATAACGGCATGACCGCACGCCAGTACCACAATGTCTACGGCAACGAGTGGAGTCGTATTCTCTACGAAGGATTTGCGCAGACATACCCCGAGCGGCGTTCCATGCTTCTGATGCGCGGAGGCACTGCCGGCCTGCAGCGGTATAACGTCTTCCCGTGGTCTACGGACGTATCCCGTTCGTGGGGCGGCCTGGAGCCTCAGGTGCGCATAATGCTGGGCAGCGGCCTCAGCGGTCTCGGCTACATGAGCAGCGATATCGGCGGCTTTGCCGTAGACCACAAGCATCCTACCGACTCCGAGCTATATGTGCGCTGGCTGCAGATGGGCACCTTCACCCCGATGCTACGCACACATGCGCAGCTGAAACCTGAACCCTATAATTACCCCGAAGTTGAAGATATCTCCAGGCGATTCATCAAGATGCGCTACGAGTGGTTGCCCTACAATTACACCCTCGCCTTCGAGAACGCCCAGAAAGGGTTGCCGCTGGCACGCCCGCTCAACTTCAACGGCAAGAATACCGACAAGAAGTACACCTCACTGAGCGATGAATACCTCTGGGGCAACGACATGCTCGTGGCTCCGGTGATGAAGAAAGGCGCCCGCTCGCGCAGCGTCCTTTTCCCCGACGGTGAGTGGATAGACTGGAACAACCCCGCGCTCAAATATAAAGGGGGCACTAAAGCGACTGTCAGGGCGCCGCTCGGCACATTGCCGCTCTTCGTGCGTGCCGGAGCGTTTATCCCGCAGTTCACCAAGGAAATAGAGAATACCACGCAGTATGACCCTTCCACGCTCACTGTGCGCTACTTCCCCTCCGCCGAGGAGAGTTCATATACCCTATATGACGACGACCGCACCTCGCGTATGTCGCTCTCCGACGGCGCTTACCGCCTGATAAACTTCACCGGCAGGCGCGACGGCCGCAACATTGATGTCGCCATAAAGACGACCGGCAAGGAATATGCCGGAATGTCGCCTGTCATTAACTTCACCTTCGAGATAGTAGGAGTCAAGACGGCCCCGAAATCAGTTTTAGTCGACGGCAAACCGCTCGCCAAAGGCACTTACACCTACAATGCCCGCACAGCGACGCTGACCTTCCCGCTCGCCTACAAGGACGCCGCCAGCATTGAAATCCGGTAAGAAGTATCTAAATAAAAGAAGACAACGGATGCGACAAACAGCGTCCGTTATCTTTTTTTTATGGATAGGGCTGTTCTGTCATTTATTAGAAGCGTCCCAGTCTTTGAATCCGATCCAGCCGCCTAATACAAATGCTATTGCCATAGTGATGTAAAGGGAGCTTGAAATTGAACTGCCGTCATCCCACATATAGTCTTGTGCTTCGATTACGTATGTGAAAACCACTACCGAAGCGGCTGAGCAAATAGCTGCTATCAAACCTGTGATGAATCCTGGCCTCCGGCAAATACCGTGGATTATAGCACCCAGCACGGCGGCTGCAAATCCCGTTATATAAATGTACACGCTTCCTAATAGTATGCTAATCTCCGCCGCCAGGGCGCCGAGTACAGCGCTTGATATTATCCCGGCAGCCAGTCCTAACCAATATCTTGATGGCTCTTTTACCTCTGTGTCCATTGCGTTTCCTGATGGCAACGGCTTTGTTTGTTGATAGTTGCTTTCTTCCATGATTTTGTGATGTTAGTTGTTTTATGTAAAGGATTCCGACGTTATGAGGAATCTATCATCGCCATGGAAATTTTTTCACTTTATAGTAGGCAAAGTAAGTAAATGTGCATTTTGGTTAACCAAAGTTCCTTAAGTATAATGCCGATAGTTTGCCGTTATATGTATTGCGTAGCGCCTCCGTCAGGAGGCTGATTTACAATCATTTATACCTACAATAGTTCTTCCTGATGTAAATCCTCCTCCCGGAGGCCCGTATTCATGTGCGCTTTGGTCCCCGCACGCCTGGCGGCGTACGGGGTTACGGAGAAATCTGCCTCCTGACGGAGGCGCTGACGCAATTCGGGCTACAGTAAAATGCAAATTTATAGTATCGAGCAAATAAACCAAGCGAAAAAAGCGCCTCGGAAAGAGACGCTTTTGCGTTGGGTTTGCTATAGGAGTGATGGTTCTTGTCAGAAGATGAAACGCTCGGTCTTGAAGTCGGCCAGCGCGCGCATGTTTGTGGACAGGCGGTGGAAGAGTTCCGTTTTCTGGTGGGCATCCAGAGATGCTTCGTCGGCCCATGTCTCGCATATCATCAGCACGTCGGGGCGTGATGCCGAGGTGAAGACATCGTAGGCGATGCATCCGTTTTCTGTGAGTGAGTTTTCGGTCAGAAGCAGGGCGTCTGCCAATACCTGGTCGTGGTTTTCCGGGCTTTTTACCTGAATGAAACAGTTGAGTCGTATCATAATCGTGTCTTTGTGTTATAATTGTAATATGTTTCTCTATTAAACAATCGTGACGGTGCTACTGTTTAGGCTTCCGCTTGCTGAAAGTGCGCAGCGGGAACCTGACGCGTACGCGCGGGTTCCATTTATCGGCGATTATCAGGCCGCCGATGATGAGGATGCAACCGAGGTAGCCGTTCAGGAAAATCTTCTCGTCGAAGACGAAGTATGCCACCACGAGCGTCACCAACGGCTGCATATATAGGTAGTTATTGGCCGTCACCGGGCCGAGGATGCGCATCACCTCGTTCCAGATGAGGAATCCGACAATCGAGCACATCACCACAAGGAAGAGGAAGTTGAGTACGATGTTCGGACGGTGGAAGTCCACCAGCATAGATAGATGGTTCGGGTCGAAGTGTATGAGCAGTAAGGGAATGGATGACAGCACGCCGTAGAAGAAGAGCTTGCGCGTTATAAAGATACCGTTGTAAATGGGCAGCAGCCGCTTCACCACGATAGAATATACGGCCCAAGCCAGTGATGCGCAGAGTGCCAGCAGGTCGCCGCGCGGGTGTATCTCGAGGCTCTGGAATCCCTGGTTGAAGATGACGAACGCCACGCCGCTGAAGGCCAGCACCGAGCCGATGTATGTTCCGCTCGAAATCTTGGTGCGGAAGAGCACTGCCATCAGTAGCGTTGTGAAGAGCGGCGATATGGAGGCAAGCAGCGATACGTTGCCTGTGGTGGTCATCTGCAACGCGTAGTTCTCCAATATATAATATAATGAGCCTGAGCAGACGCCGCAAATCATGAATGAGATTTCGTCGCGCCACGAGTTGGAGAAAATCTTGCGGAACGAGATGGCGAGAAGGATAAGATAAGCGGCCGCGAAGCGGTAAGTGTACATTTCCTGCGGTGTGAAGCCCACATCGTCGCCCATCAGCACTTTGGTGCTGATGAAGGATGAACCCCAGCACATCATTGTGAAAATGGCGCCGAGATGGCCAACTAATTTCAAAATAGCCGTGCGTTTGTTTTTCTGGTTGGTCATAAATAAAAGGTTTTGGAGCGCGGCGGGGAGAGGCGTGTTTAAGCCGATTTCGGGGCGGCGTAAGGGCGTGCCGGCTCATCTTGCTGCAAAATTAGTGAAAAATCTCCGTACAGCCAAAAATTTTTTGAAAGGAGGATGAAAAAGGAGGTGAAATGCCGGGGATTAGTGTATGGAGTGCAGGTAAATATGGAGCGCAGTCCTCACGGCCTGCGTAAAGTGTCGTCGAACATGGAGCGCTTTTGTGTTGGATTTTCGCAGAACGTGAGGCCTGCGTTCCATATTCGTGTGGTTTTGATAAATTGTATTAATATACTAAAAATTATTCTTGTAAGTGAGCAAGAATCTGCCCTTTCGTTGCTTAATGTTTTTGGTTGGATGTGTGTAAAATTATACCAATATTATGTCTCCTAGATGTTCGCGCGTTCTTATATATTACGCGCGCGTATGTGATGAAATGGGCACGTTTCCGTCTAAACCGGTTAGTTGTTCGGTTTTACATGTTAAAAACCGGCCATTTCCTAATGGTTAATTTCACATCAATTGTTAAAAAAGCCTTTTTTAGGGTTGATTTTGAGAAAAATTAACTCGCGTTAAAAGGTATTAATACTTTTTAACAATCGGGGGGGTAAAACGGATTTTTCTATGTAACTTTGCACCGTTTCTTATCACGAATTAAAAGAAATAACTTTTCGCACCGTAGCCATAATACACGGAACACTGCAATTGTCGCTATGTGATGCATAGAATAAGATAAATATTTATGAACAGTTTTACGAAGATAAGTCTTGTCTCGACGCTGGCAATGTCGGCTCCGCTCTTGGTGCAGGCTCAGGATATGACCTCCGAGTTTTCGGTGGACTTCCGTGTCGGGAGCAGCGTCATCGAGCCTTTCGTAGGCTCGAATGCTCGCTCAATAGCACGCCTGACTGACCTTCTCAACGCCGTGAAGGACGATCCCTCGCTACGCATCAAGGACATATCGGTCTTCGGTACCGCTTCGCCCGAGGGCAATCCCGACTTCAACCGCCGCCTTTCGGATGCGCGACGCCAGGCCATAATCGACCTGCTCGAAGAGCACTACGGAATAGAGGATAATCTCATCACGCGTTGCGACGCATCGGTAGACTGGAATCTGCTGGTAAAGATGATGGCGGTGGTAGACGAGCCGTGGGCGACTGAGGTGTCCGACGCCGTGAATGCCAACAGTGGCGATGAATCGCGATTGGCTGCCCTCAAACGCCTCGACCGCGGCCGCACCTGGAAGCGCCTGATGAAAATCTACTTCCCGCAGATGCGTTCCGCCTCCGCCATAGTAGTGACACTGGAGAAAGCCCCCGAAATCACAACCGAACAGCCCGCGGAAGAGAAAGTCTACATCGACAACGGCCCGGCAGTCTTCATCGAAGAGACGCAGAAGCCGCTCATTGAAGAATCCGAAGAGGAGGAAGGCCGCGAGTTCTACATGGACATCCGCTCAAATATGCTCTACGACGCGGCGCTGGTGCCCAACATCGGCGTTGAGTTCTACCTGGGACGCAACTTCTCGGTGGGAGCCAACTGGCAGTACGCCTGGTGGAGCAAGAACTCGCGGCACCGCTACTGGCGTATGTACGGCGGCGACATCAATGCCCGCTGGTGGTTCGGGCCGCAGGCCGAAAGCAAGCCCCTGAGCGGACACCACCTCGGCGTCTACGGACAGGTGGCAACCTACGACGTGGAGTTCGGCAACCGCGGCTGGATGGGAGGCACACCCGGAGAGAACATATTCCACCGCGCCAACTGGGGCGCCGGTGTGGAATACGGCTACTCGCTCCCCGTGGCACGCCGCATCAACATCGACTTTACGCTCGGTATAGGATACTTCGGCGGCAAGGTGCTGGACTACAACGTGATAGACGGCCACTACGTATGGCAGGAAACGAAACGATTCAATTGGTTCGGCCCAACGAAAGCCGAGATTTCGTTTGTATGGCTCATAGGCAACGGCAATGTTAACGTCAAGAAAGAGAAAGGAAACATCGATGAATAAGACATTTCTGAAAATAGGAACAGCGGCCATGGCCGTAATGTTGTTCGTCGGCTGCGACCACAAGGAGCTTTGCTTCGATCATGACGAACATGCGCTAAAATACCACGCCGAGATAGAGGCAGCCTATACTCGAATCTGGCAATGGACACGACCTGGCGAAACAGACTGGGAGAAACAGTGGCCCCTGGACTTCGACATTACCTACGAGTCTCTTATTCCCGGCTTCCCCAAGGGACTGCGCACCGTGGTTTACGTCGACGGCGTGACGGCACGCCAGGAGAACATCGACACCTTCGGCGGCGAGATAGCGTTGGCCGGCGGCAAGAACGACATCCTCTTCTACAACAACGATACCGAGTACATAGTCTTCAACGGCCTCGGCTCCATGACTACGGCCACCGCTTCAACGCGTTCCAGAACGCGTCCCACCTACAAGGGAAGCCCCTTCTGCAACACACGTGGCGAGGTCACCGTAAACGCACCCGACATGCTTTACGGCTCCTCGGTGATTGACTATTATCCCGAGAAGACACAGTTCGCCGTCCCCCTGAAAGTGAGCATGACGCCGCTTGTATTCACCTACTACGTGCGCCTCGAGTTCAAGGCCGGACTCAAATATGTGGCGCTGGCCCGCGGCGCACTCGCAGGAATGGCCGAAGGGGTGAACATCTATTCCGGTGAAACCTCCGACTCCCGAGTAACGGTACTGTTCGACGCCGACCTGCAAAACTGGGGCGTTTCGGCTATCGTCCGCTCATTCGGCGTGCCGGGATTCCCCAACAGCCACTACGGCTCCGGTACACGCGCCGACAATACATACGGCCTTAACCTCGAAGTACGCCTCAAAAACGGCAAAATCAAGACTTTCGACTTCGACGTGACGCAGCAGATACAGGCTCAGCCCCAGGGCGGTGTCATCGTCATCAAAGGGCTTGAAATCACCGACTCCGAAGGACAGGGAGGCAGCTCGGGCTTTGACGTAGACGTGGAAGGATGGGGCGAATATGAAGACATCCCCATCACGTTCCCCTCAAATTGATGTCCACTACTTAATCTGAAAAATTATAAATCACTAAATAAGGAAAAAGATGAAAAAATCACTGATTCTCTCAATTGGCGCACTGGCTCTGTTGGCCAGTTGTTCGAGCGAAGAGCAGGTAAAGGCTCCCGCTACCGGTGCTATCGAGTTCGGAAATCTCTTCGTCAACAACTCGACACGTGCCACCGACCTTACTAACACCAACATCGCCGACTTCACCGTCTACGGCTTCATGGGTACTCCCGCCGGCGTGGTTTTCAACGGCGAACCCGTAACCAAGGTGAACGGCATCTGGACATACAACAACCTCCAGTACTGGACCGCCGGCCAGAACTACTGGTTCTCGGGCATCGCCCCGACCACCAATGCCAACTGGACATTCACCCCGACAACGGAGGAGAACGCATCGGCCGAATATAACGGCGGCGGCGTGCTGGCCTTCAACAACCGCGAGGCCAACGGCAGCCAGGACCTCATCTATGCCTGGAGCGGCAAGGTGACCTGCGAAACTCCCTCCACAATGAAGAAAGTGGGCCTGACCTTCAACCACATGCTCTCGCGCGTGATGTTCACTTTCCAGAACGACCTCAAGAACAGCAACTCCACATTCGTAGTGCGCGACGTAAAGATTAACGACGCCTACGAAGAGGGTTCAATCGATCTCACCAAGGCTTCGCCCGTTTGGTCCGTATCCAAGAACACCCTTTCGCTGCTCTTTGCCAACATCGGCAGCAACATTGCCATCAACAACCGTGCCACTACCGGCACCAACTACCTTATCCCGGCAAACTACGGCTACAACCTGACATTCACCATCGACCTCTATCAGGGCGCACAGCTCGCCGCTACCTACAACCACACCGTCACCATGCCGGAAGTGGCCATGCAGCCGGGCTTCAGCTACAACTTCGTGGCTAAGATCAACTCTGACAACATCGACCCCGAAGGAAAACTCTATCCCATCGAGTTTGACGTAACGGCAGTGAACGGTTTCCAGGATGCCGATGAAATCGTAATCAAATAAAAAGAACTGCAACAAAAGCAATCATACAAACAAAAAAACAATCAAGTAATGAAAAAATCACTTTATCTTGGCGCGCTTGCACTTCTCACGCTGGCAAGCTGCGCAAGCGAGGAGACCGTAGAAGCTCCCAAAGGCAACGCCATCGACTTCGGCAAAGCCTTCATCAACAACTCAACCCGTGCAGGAGAAAATGGTGTTGAACTTACCGACCTCACCGGCTTCAAAGTGTATGGTTACATGACAGATTTCAGTGGCGTTGTTTTCGACGGCATTGATGTAACCGGCAGTTCGACAACATCATGGCAATACAATCCGCTCGCTTACTGGGTTGCTGATAAGAACTATGCTTTCGCAGCAATTGCTTCTAAAGGCAACTTCTCATTCGCTCCCGCAGCAGATGAAACTTTCCCCACTGCAAAAGCTGATTTCGGTACAATCACTTACACAACTGACGGTACTGATGACCTTCTTTACGCTTCCGCATTCCAGGTTGGTAAAGCTTCCGGCAACCTTGCTGTTCCTTTCACATTCAACCACCTTCTCTCTCGTGTAAAACTGACTTTCACCAACGGGATGCAAAATACTAACGGTAACATCGTGATCTCAAATGTGAAGATCAATGGCGTTTACAACAGTGGTTCTCTTGCACTTGGTACAGCAAATGCTGCATGGTCAGTTGTCGAAGATTCCAAAGCCACTCGTACTCCGGTTATGTCTAATACTGAAAACGTTGCTGTAAATGGCACAACCTATTCTACTCCGCTGTTCTTCATCCCGACTCCCGGTTATGAGTACGTTATAGAATTCGATGTAGTGATGAAGTATGGTGAGACGGAAGCTGTTTCATCGCACAAAACTGCAAAAGTTACAATCGCAGATATGCAAAGAGGTTACAGCTACAACCTCGCTCTTACTCTGACCGAGGAAAACATTCCTGACTCAGAACTTGAACCCATCAAGTTTACTGTTGAGTCAGTTGGAACTTGGGAAGATTGGACCAATAACGGCATGACTTTCTAATCAGACACTGACATAGAAGCGGGGGTGAGGGCCGCCGGAGGCCGATAATCACTCGCGGCGGAACACCCCTCTTTCTTTCTTACAGCGCGACGCGGAAGAAATATCCCCGTCGCGCACCAAAAGAGGACGAAATACTCTCGCTCTTCTAATCCTCTACTCCTTACACTCATAAAATCATACCACTCATTTATAGAGACACTTATCTATGAACAAGTATTTTTCACAGCGCATCAGTCTTGCAGCCATCGGGGCGACGCTCCTCTTGGGCGCCTGCACTGATGATGACTTCAAAAACGGGAAATATGACTCCGACCATATCTGCTTCCGCACCGAAAACGCGTCGTGGGGAGACTTGGCCGATACCCGAGCCGTCGGCAATCCTACCGACTACGTGCTGCGTGCCGCCGGTTCCCGCGATACACTCTGCATGAAGCAGATTGTTACCGAAGGAATACAGCTCGACCGCGCCCGCGCTACCCGCGGAACTCAAATCACCAACGCAAGCCAGATACAGAGTTTCGGCGTTTTTGCCTACACACAGCAGGGCGGCGTCAACAAGCTATACATCAAAGACGAACAATACACGAAAGGGGAAAATAACATCTTCCAGGCTCAGAACATCTACTACTGGCCCGGTGCCTCCCTCTCTTTCGACTTCTATACCTACACGCCATATAATGCAAACGGTCTTTCGCTGCCGGAAAGTCCGGATATTCGGATTTTGAACTATACCGTACCGACCGATGTGGCTCAGCAGCAAGATCTTATGCTTGCTGTAAATAACAGCGTGCCGGGTGATAATAACGCGGCTGTTCCCCTTTCATTTACGCACCTGCTTACGGCCGTGAACGTAGTTGCGGGCTCGCAGATGATTGACGGTACTATCGAAAGCATTTCCTTTACCGGACTTGTTGACGACGGTACTCTTGATATGACCAATGTGTCTGCCGGCTGGCAGCTGCAAAACCTCGACCGCGTAACCTACACAGTTAATCCCAATGTCGCCATTAACCACCAAGAAGGCCAGAACCTTCTTGGCGATGGCAACACATTCCTCGTGCTTCCTCAGACTCTCTCGGAGACTGAGATAACGGTTACTGTAAGAAATTCCGACGGCACACCGCGGAAACTTACCGCACCTCTTTCCGGCGAATGGAAAATGGGAACGACAAATACTTACCGCATCTCCATCACTCCGGAATACGAACTGAAATTCGAGGAGGCCGAAATCCCCGTACAAGATGCCCACTACGTCAGCTTCACAACAAAAGTTGAAGCAGGTAACCTTAAAGGAAAGAATTGGTCTGTCGCAGTTTCTTGTGACGATAATGCGGATGCAACTGTACAACTTGAAAGTAATGTTGATAAGTATGTTAAGGATCCGAAAGATGGCGGTTTTTGGCTTGATAGAAATATCGTGAATGGAGTTGATCAAGGTTCTGCACGAGGAACAGCTTCGGTCACTGATGGTGAAGAAGGTACAATAGAAGTGCGGGTATTCTTGCCCGAGAATGTAACTGAAAAAGACCGCACAGTAACCCTCAACTTGTCGGTAGACGGTAAATCGGTTGCCACAAAGACAGTAACTCAGAAATGCCCGGCATGGGAGGGAAACACAGGTTGGGAAGTGCTTGATGACGGCCAGCAAGGCCCCTGGGGTTTCGACTCAAAGAAGAAAGATGTATTTGTGTATAATCTTAGTTTTATAGATTTAACGCAATTTTTTCTAAACAATCTTAGAAGTAACATGCAAGAAATAGTGAATCAATATGACCCCAATCAAACTTATACGGAATTTGGTACTTATAAAACAAATACACTCCTTCTTGGGCGAAGCATTACATGTCCGTATATTGTTATAGATTACAGTAAATTTAATAATTTGGGGTCGAATGCATCTTCGTTAGATGATGGTCTTACGAATACAAAAGAACTATTCGGACTGGCTGGACCCGTTTACTCTAAAGCATTAGAATCTGCTATTCTTAATCCTACGAAGTTAGGAGGTGATCCTGTTATGATAAATAGGTTTAGTTATACTCATAGCTTACCTGACAATGTACCTCAAGGAGTAAAAGATGATAATACGTTTACTACTACCAGTGTACTTTCAGAAGTTCTCAAGAAGAATGCGTATAATCTCGTCACAACAACAACGGGTACTGGTGATAATCAAGTCACTACCACCGCACCTCACATCGAAGCATCTGCTATCAAGTGGTATCTTCCGGCTAACGGTCAGTTTGGCTCTATGCCCGCTTGGAGCGGTACCGGCCCGCAGCCTTCACAGATTTGGTCATCAACAGTTGCTCCCAATAGCGGTTCTGTAAGTCAGGCATATTTAGGTGTGGGGCTGGATGCGCGTACAACCACCCATTACGTGCGCGCTGCAAGAAACCGGTAAGACCCGAATATGGAGCGCAGGTCTCCCGGCCTACGAAAAAATGGACATTGACGGCCTTTAAACGCAGGCCGGGAGGCCTGCGCTCCATATTCGTTCGGAATCCTCCCCTCCATATACTTCTTCTCTCTTCTCCTTGTCCTCCTCTCCTACGATAAAAGTTAACGTTATGATTATTTGTTAAGAGTATTTATTGCCTGTGAAGGTAGTAGGTTGGTACTCCTGAGTCAGTTGCAATAGCCGGCAGGAAGGCTATATATAATTGTGGATTTTTTTAAGTTATGGACTTTAAAATAGAGTTTCGCAACTGACACAAGCATTCACCTCGCCAGGAGTACCTTCGAGGCTGCGACACGCAAGTGCCGCAGCCTCATTCTCTTATGGAGCGCAAGCCTCCCTATTTATTCCTCTTGGAGTTCCGGTATGGAGATGCCGGTATTTTCGTATTGCTTGTTGAACTGTTTTATCCGTTGCGATTCATGCACTTTTGTCAGCACCATGAAGTTGTAGAACGATTCGCGCACCGAGACTATAAACCCCTCCCTTCCGTAAAGAACGGCCCCTCGCACCAGGTAAGAATTCAGGAAGCGGAAGAAGGGGGAGAACAGCATCGTCGCGAACGTAACCTTGCGATTGATGCGCAAGGCGGCTTCATATTTGCTGTGCATATTGTCTTTGCGCCATGACACCTCGAGAGGGATGGTGAGCATGACGATTGCCAGGTCCATCTCGGAGGCGGGGATTGATTTTACCTCCCCTTTTACGTCGGGTTGCGAACCGTCAAATGGCGAAATTTCGCTGTGATGTTTTTCTATGAGTCGAAGACCGTAGTCGGGATAGGACGATTTGATGAAGCGGTGTAGCACGTACCTTTTTTTGGGAATGAACAGTCCGTAGACATCGGGATTTTCCTTCACGAAATTGTGGACATATTCGCTGAGCTTTTGCGGCACATACTCGAAGTCGCGCAGCAGGAATACCCACCGGTTGCGGGCGTTGAGGACACCATAACGCCGTGCCTCCGCCACGTGGTCAGTACCCTCCTTGGGTTTGAAAGAGTAGAAACTGACACCGTGCGATTCGGCTATTTCGCGAGTGCGGTCTTTGGAATCAAGATCCACTACTACGATTTCTTCAAAATTTGCTACGGAGCGGAGCACGGAGTCGAGTCTCGCTTCCGAGTTTTGGGTAACAAGCACAACGGAGATGTCCATGTTTGTACGGGTTTAAGGTTTATTTGGCGGCGGAGCATTACGGGGGAGAGAAGATGGAAAAAGAGTCCGCCGTATAGTTTATAGTTTGCGCGGTAAAATTAATCAAAAAAATCGATACAGTCAAATTCAACCGCAACTTTTTTGAAAACTATATTTAACGCAGGCCTCCAAGCCTGCGTTAAACCCGAATCGATGCCGATGTTCCGCAGGCCGGGAGGTCTGCGCTCTATATTTATTTTATACCAAGGAGGCAATCCAGCGGTCGCGCTCTCCGGGGAGG
>OHBJ01000995.1_pt1 | contig 19304 bp, 19 predicted proteins | sample 1577241 | NCBI WGS metagenome assembly OHBJ01 (sample SAMEA3541594, study PRJEB24748) | human gut metagenome | biome: human gut; feature: human-associated habitat; material: faeces | place: China | collected 2012 | reverse complement strand
CATGCGGGTGATGTCGAGATAATGGCTGTTGTGAGAGTGGCGGGTCGCAAAATGCCCGTGGTATGCGGTCAGCTTCAAATCGTTTGCTTCTCTGGATTTGATGATCATTGCGCTCATAGCTCCATCCTCCTTTTTGTCTGCCAAAGTCCTGAATACAGGCAATGTTTTCCCTTACATTGTGTAGACCGCAGCGGCGCGGAAGCCGTCCGGCAGCGCAAAGAGAACCTCGGGAGAGAGCTTCCGGGTCACTCTCCCGACCCGCTGCGCGGCAACGACAACGGCCGAAAAGCGAAGCGGTACGATGTCAAGATCCGGCACCGCGTTGATCGGAAAAGAGAGAATTCAGCGATTCTTTTTAGCTTCCAGAAAGTCGTTCAGTTCGGAATTGATGATATCCGTGATGAACATGTGGCCCGGGGCATGGGTGATAGCAATGGGCGGTTTCGCATTTTCGACCGCCGCCTGCGGCGTCACGCCGCAGGGCCAGAACACGGGAATCTCACCCTCGTAGGAATCAACCGCCTCGCCGTAGTCAGGCTTCATCACATCGGCAACGCCGACCTCGGCGGCATCGCCCATGTGGACGGGCGCGCCGTGGACATTCGGCATTTTGACGGTGATGTCATACGCCTTTTTGGCGTTTTCCGGCGTCATGGGGCGCATGGAGCAGACCATAGGACCGCAGAACGGGCCGGCCGGCTCGGTCATGATATTGGTCTTGAACATCGGCACATTGCGTCCCTGCGCGATGTGCCTGACCTCGATGCCCTCGCGCATGAGCGCTTCCTCAAACGAGAACGAGCAGCCAATCAGGAAGCCGACATAGCCCTCCTTCCAGTAGCCGCTTACGTCGGTCAGCTCCTTGCCGTCCCACTTACCGTCGCGGTAGATGCGGTATTTGGGAATGTCGGTGCAAATGTTGCCGCCCTCGCCCATGTCGTGGGTTTCGGGCGTACCACGGACGATCTCGAGAATGGGGCAGGGGAAGGGGTTGCGCCGGGCAAATTCCTCAAAATCTCCCGCATATTCCGGCGGCAGGATGATGAGGTTGGCCTGCGCGTAGCCGCGGCACATACCGGCGGTGGGGAAGTCGATGACGCCCTCGCGGATGAGCTTGCGCACCTCGCTCGGCTTCATATTGATATAAGGTGTAATATCAAAGGCCATGTGTCGTTCCTCCTATTACTATTATTTTTTGCGTTTTAGGGCTGCGTCAACGATTCATGGCGCTGCGCAGGCAGTTCAGCGTAGCGCGCTGCGCAAGCAGAGCCTCCTGTGCAGCGGCGATGGAGACCTTTTCGAAGCGCACTTTGTCGCCTGCCTTGAGCTGGGCGAGAATGCGAAAGTCTGCGGAGATGACGTTGGCGATTTTTGCATATCCGCCGGTGGTCTGGCGGTCGGCCAGCATGATGATCGGCTTACCCGCCGATGGCACCTGGACGGCGCCAAAGGCGATGCCGTCGGAGATGATGTCGCCGCTTTTAACGTGTTCGATCAACTCGCCATCAAGACGGCAGCCCATGCGGTCAAACTCCGGCGTGAGAGTGTAAACGCTGCTGAGAAAGGTCGTGATGCCACGCTCGGTGAACGCATCGTCCTGCGGGCCGAGTACGATGCGCAGCTTATATTCTGCGCGCGGCATGAACTCGGGCGAGGTGTGGCGCAAGCCGAGGTTCTTGAGGTCGGTCTTGGGCGCGCGGAAGCCGATGACGTCATCCTTTTGCAGCTTGCGGCCCTGATAGCCGCCGATCTTTGCTTTCATATTCGTTGAGCGGCTGCCCATAACTACGGGAATATCGAGTCCGCCCGCAAAGGCTACAAACGCGCGGCAGCCGGTGCGCAGCATGGTGAAGCGCAGCGTCTGGCCCGCATTGACGGGAATGGCGCGGTAGGTATCGATACGCTGACCGTCAAGCGTCGCGCCAAGGTCGCCGCCGGTGATTGCGATGATGTTGGGCGCATCAAAGCGGATATGGGGACCCATCATGGTACATTCGAGTACGGCCTCGCTCTCATCGTTGCCGACGAGAATGTTGGCGATGGACGCGCTGCGCGGATCCATCACGCCGGAGACGGACACGCCGAACTGCTGGTAGCCGATGCGGCCGAGATCCTGCACGCTGGTGAGCATGCCAGGGTTGAGAATGGTGATGCTCATGCCTGCTCCGCCTCCTTTCTCGGGTAGGTGTGAACCGTATAGCCGCTGGAGGCCTCCAGCGCGGCGATACGGTCAAATTCCGCCTGATCGATGGCGTAGAACTTGATGTACTGGCCTGCCTTGGGCAGGATGGGAACGGCGCGGTCAGGGTCGTACATGCGCACGGGCGTGCGGCCGATAAGCTGCCAGCCGCCCGGGGAGTCGATGGGATATACGCCCGTCTGGCTGCCGGCGATGCCGACGCTGCCGGCGGGAATCCTGACACGAGGTTGGGCAAGGCGCGGCGCGGCAATTTCCTCGCTCATACCGCCAAGATAGGTGAAACCGGGGGTAAAGCCCAGCATATAGATGAGATATTCCGTGGAGGTGTGAATCCGGATGACCTCGTCAGGCGTTTTGTGATTGTGCTCGGCGACAAAGCCAAGGTCGGGGCCCATTTCCTCCCCGCCGTAGAGCACGGGGATTTCCAACACATCGCTTGGCGGAATCCGGATGTGGTCAAGCTGATTGAGCAGGCCCTTGAGTTTTTTGACAAGCACACCGTAGGGGATGACCTCAGGGTCGTAGTGAACCATCAGCGAGCGGTAGGTCGGCACGAGCTCCACGATCCCGGGGAGTTTGCTCTCGGTGAGCGCGATGCTAAACGCACGAATCTGCGCGTTGATGTGCTCACTGATCTCGTTGCCGAATTCCACGGTTATGGCTGAGTCACCGCTGAGCAGGAATCTGATGTCGGACATATCGTTCTCCTTTCAGGCGGAGCCGGCCTGTGGGACAGACCGGCTCGCGGAATGGTGCAGGTTCGTTACGCGAAGAGCTTGGCAAGGTTGGGCAGCGCCGTGACGGCAAGGTAGCCTGCGACACCGACCACGCACCAGCCAAGGATCTGCAGCCACACGGGGTGCTTGTACTCGCCGACAATGGACTTCTTGTGGCAGCCGAGCAGCATACAGCACAGGGAGATCGGCAGGATCAGACCATTGAGAGCACCGGCCAGGATGACCATGCGCTTCGCGCCGCCGAGGATCGCCATAACAAGCGTGGAGAAAGCGATGAAACCGACGATGAACCACTTGTCGTTCTTGGCGATGAAGGGGTGAACGGTCTTGAGGAAGGAGACGGAGGTGTAGGCCGCGCCGATGACGGAGGTGATACCGGCGGAGAACAGCGCGAGACCGAAGAGACGGTAGCCGATGTCGCCGGCAGCAAGGCGGAAAGCCTCGGCTGCGGGGTTGGCAGCGCCAGTGACAGCCGCGACATTTTCAGCCACAACGACCGTACCGGCCGTGCAGACACCGAGCACGCACAGGAACAGCAGGATACGAACGCTGCTCGAGACACAGATGCCGGTCAGGACGGACTTGCGGAAGTGCTTGACTTCTTCCGGCTTGCCGCCCCAACCCGCGTCAAGCAGCTTGTGTGCGCCCGAAAAGGTAATGTACCCGCCGCAGGAGCCGCCGAGCAGCGTGACCATGACGGGAATGAGTTCCTTGGGATTCTCAGGGGTAAAGATATGGACGACCGCATCGCCGACGGGGGGCTTGGCCATAAAAGCCACGACCAGCATGACGACGATAATGATGCCGCCGAGGATCTGGGCGACCTTGCCGACGATGTCGTTTGCCTTCTTGGAAAGGAAAATGCAGATGGCAAGCACGCCGCCGAGGATGACGCCGGCCTTTTCGGGAATGCCGATCATGGCATTGAAGCCGAGTGACACGCCGCCGACATTGCCGATATTGAACGCAAGACCGCCAAGCACAACAAGCACGACAAGAAGATACCCGAGACCGGGAAGGACCTTATTGGCAATCTCCTGACCGCGCAGGCCGGAAACGCCGACGATGGACCATACATTGGTCTGCGCGATCATATCCATGATGATGACGCAGACGATGACGAAAGCGAAAGAAGAGAGATACTTTGCGGTGAATTGCGAGGTCTGGGTCAGAAAGCCGGGGCCGATGGCGGATGTCGCCATCAGAAAGGCCGCGCCAAGGCTGACGGACAGTGAGCGCTTCTGGGTGGTTTCGTTACTCATGATCATCCTCCTGGAATATTGCCGCAGTGCGGCAGATTTGGGGTGTTGGTCTTTGCGGAACGGAACAGCTGGAAACGAGGCTCTTTTTATACGATCTCGCGGATGGGGGCAATCTCCACGCCACGGGCGGTGAGCTGCGTGCGGATATTTTTGACGAATTCGACGGCCGAAGGGTTGTCACCGTGGACACAGATGGAGTGAGCCGCGATTTCGACCTCCTCGCCAGTGATGGCCGTGACCTTGCCCTCGGTGACCATGCGGACGGTGCGCGCGATGGCCTCGTCCTTATCGTGGATGACGGCGCCGGGCAGCTTGCGCGGCACAAGCGAGCCGTCGGCCTGATAGGCGCGGTCGGCAAAGACCTCGTTTGCGACGCGCAAGCCCAGCTGCTTGCCTGCATCAATCATCTTGCTGTTGGCAAGGCCAAGCAGGATAATGTTCTTGTCTACCTCGGCAATCGCCTCGGCGATGGCAAGCGCCAGATCCATGTCTTTACCAGCCATGTTGTAGAGAGCGCCGTGGGGCTTGCAGTGCTGGAGCCTGATACCCTCTGCCGCAGCGAAGGCCATCAGCGCGCCGAGCTGATACTTGACATACGCCTTGACCTCCTTGGGCGAGACGACCATGTTCCTGCGGCCAAAGCCCATCAGATCGGGGAAGCCCGGGTGTGCGCCGACGGCGACGCCTGCCGCCTTGGCTGCGGCAACGGTCTTTTCCATCACCAACGGATCACCTGCGTGATAGCCACAGGCAACATTGACAGAGGAAACATGCGCGATGACCTCGTTGTCGAGCCCGATGGTATACGCGCCGAAGCTCTCGCCGAGGTCGCTGTTGAGATCTACCTTGTACATACTGAAATACCCTCCTTTTTATAGTTGGTCTACAGGGTTTTTCGAGCAAACGGCGTTCCAATTTGATCAATGGAAGCGCTCTTTCAAAAATGTCTGCTCTCCTCTCCCTTGATGATGTCATTTTACAGGATACCGCCGGAAAAAGCAAGAATAATAATACACGGTCTTAGTTGTCACAACAGCAGTATGATTCTGTCTTGCAAAATGCGATTTCACAGGTTGGATTTGGGTATCAAGGAACGATAAGTCCTTTGCCGGAGTAGCTTTGGCGAGACTTTGCCTTTGACCACATAAAATGCCGTAGGCATGTGTAGAACACAGTGGAAACTCGGGCCGCAAGATGTTAGGAAAAGAATTAAAATCAAGAAAAACCGCTAAAGGCGACTGAAAATACAGAAGAAAGGCTGCGACAGCTTCTTTGATTGGTACAGCGGTGCGTTTTTGGAACGAAAATGAGGATGCTGTAACAGGTCCGTTATTGTACATTATCCACTTTCCGGTGTACAAGGTTTGAAAGGGCTGTGGTAGTGGCTTTTTATCCCCGCCCTTGACACGCCCATAAGCTGCTGTTATTTTGCAGGCAAGGCGGGAGCAGCTCACACCGCTCCCGCCTTGACGGTTACGACCGATCCGCTGTATACGAAAAAGCGGAGGCTGTCAGCGAGACAGCCTCCGCTTGTTTTCTTTTTGCGTTTATCGGTTTAGTACGCGGTGGTCATGGCGCCGTCGACGCAGATGACCTGACCGGAGATCGCGCTGTTCGCGGGCGAGCAGATGAACACCACGGAGCGGGCGTACTCGTCCGCCGTCTGGTAGCGCTTCTGCGGGAAGCTCGCGGCGTCGCGGGTGTTGTACTCCTCGAGCGTGATGCCCGCCTTCTCGGCGCGGATGGTGTTGAGGTGCTTGATGCGGTCGGTGTAGATACGGCCGGGGCCCATCGTGTTGACCATGATGTTGTACGGACCGAACTCGCGCGCCATCGTCTTGCTCATGCCGACCACACCCATACGGAAGGTATTGGAGAGAATGAGGTTATCGAGCTCCTGCTTAATGGAGGACGAGGTGGAGTTCACGATGCGTCCGCCGCCCTTCTTCATGTACGGAAGCGCCGCACAGATGGCGGTGGTGTAGCTGTACAGGCACTTCTGATAGCCGTCCGCCCAGTCGGCCTCGGTCAGCGCCTCGAAGGTGCCGGCCTTCGGGCCGGGGCAATGATTGACGAGGCCGTAGATGCCGCCGAGGTCCTCCGCGACCTTGTTGATCATCGCGGCGATGCTCTCGTTGTTGAGCACGTCGTACATATACGCATACGACATCCGAGTGCTGAATCTGGTGGATCTGTCGCAGTCAGACGGCTATAACCCCTTCCGCTACCTGCGGGATGAAAAAGACGCGCTGAAGCTGGTGAACACGCTGATCCAGGCAACGACGCCCAAGGGCAGTCACGAGTCCGATCCGTTCTGGTCGAAGTCCGAGACAGCACTGCTGCAGGCCATCATCCTCATGCTGTTCCAGGAAGCGCCGGAATATGAGCAGAATTTTTCCATGGTGATGCGTGTGCTGGAATATGCCGAAGTGAAGGAGGACGATGACGAATATGTCTCCCCGCTGGATCTGCTGTTCCGGGCAATGGAGTATGAGAACCCGGAAAGTGTTGCCCTGCGGCAATATAAGGTTTTCAAGCAGGCGGCGGGCAAAACAGCGAAAAGCATTTTGGTGTCTGCCGCTGTGCGGCTGGCGCCCTTCAATCTGCCGCAGATCAAAGCCATTACTGACCACGACGACATGGATCTCTACACGCTGGGAGAGCGAAAGTGCGCTCTGTACGCCGTCATCCCGGATAATGATACGACCTTTACTTTTTTAGTGAGCCTTCTGTACTCCCAGATCTTCCAGACCCTTTACTACTGCGCAGACCAGATCCATCACGGAGCCTTGCCCTGCCACGTGCATTTCATCTTGGATGAAGCGCCATCAGTCAATCTGCCGGGGCTGCCGCGGGAGCTTGCGACCATGCGCTCACGCAACATCTCCTGCAGCACCATCATCCAGAACATGGCGCAGATCAAGGAGCTGTATAAGGACTCATGGGAAACCATCCCCGGCAACTCGGACACGCTGCTCTATCTGGGCGGCAACGAGGCAAGCACCCACAAGTACATTTCCGAGGCGCTGGGCAAGTCCACCATCGACACCAAGACCCACGGGCAGACCAAAGGGCGGTCCGGGTCTTACTCCACCAACTTCCAGATCAGTGGGCGGGAACTACTGACGCCGGACGAGGTGCGGATGCTGGATAACCGATATTGCATCCTGTTCATCCGCGGCACACGGCCGGTGATGGACGAAAAGTATGAGCTCATGGAGCATCCCGCCATCCGCTATACGATGGATGGCGGCGGACCGCCCTACATCCACCACGGGACGGCAGAGCCTCCCATTCCGGGAGAGCCGCTGTTCCATACTGATTTTGACAATGAAAAGGAGAATGCTGCAGCATGAAACATGATTTGAACAACAAAAATTTCGAGAGAAAGGCAAAGCGGATCTATTCCGTCTTTGCCTGCGTTGCCCTGCTTCTGGTCGCCACCGCGGTGCCCGCGCTGGCCGCAGACGATCCGCTGACGGTGGTCAACAACCTGTCCGATTTTATTTTCTCGCTGATCCGCGCCATTGGTCTCATCCTGCTGGGCTTCGGCATCCTGCAGGTGGGCCTGTCCCTCAAGAGCCACGATCCCTCCCAGCGCGCCAACGGTATGCTGACGGTGGCAGGCGGTATCGTCATCACCTTCACTAAGGAGATCCTCTCCCTCATCACCGGCTGAAAAACGCGGCAGGGTGAACGGCATGATACCGTTCACCCTGTTCTTCCCGTAGGAGGTGATTTTGAATGGGAAGTGGAAACTGGATCGTAGACAACTTAAACTCCGCGCTGGAAATGTGGAACGGAAGGCTGGCAGAAATCTGGCAGCTTATCAGCACCTCGCCGGAGTCCTTTAAGGGCGGCGGTGTCTGGAATGTCATCGTGAACATCAACGATGGATTAAAAGCTGTGGGGTATGCGCTGTTGGTGCTGTTTTTCGTGATGGGCGTGGTCAAGACCTGCGGCAGCTTTACCGAGATGAAGAAGCCGGAAGTGGCCTTCAAATGCTTCATCCGCTTTGTGCTGGCGCAGGCGGCGGTATCGTGGGGCATGGAGCTGATGACCGGCGCGTTTCGCGTTGCCCAGGGCATGGTGACGACCATCATGGATTCCTCCGGGCTGACGGCGATGTCTGCCACCACATTACCGGATGAACTGGTGAGTGTCATCGAGAATGTGGGCTTTATTGACTCCATCCCCCTTTGGGCGGTGACGCTGCTGGGCTCGCTCTTTATCTGGGTACTCTCCCTTGTCATGATACTGACGGTATATAGCCGCTTTTTTAAGCTCTATATCGCAACGGCCATCGCACCCATCCCGCTGGCCAGCTTTGCGGGACAGCCCTCCAGCAGTATCGGCGTAGCCTTTTTGAAAAGCTATGCCGCCATCTGTCTGGAGGGCTGTGTCATCGTATTGGCCTGTGTGATCTTCTCTGCCTTTGCCTCGTCCCCGCCCGCCATCGCGGACGATACGCTGGCGGCAGCCACCATCGTATGGAACTATGTGGGTGAGCTGATCTTCAATATGCTGGTGCTGGTAGGCGCGATCAAGATGAGCGACCGCATCATCCGAGAGCTGATGGGCCTTGGCTGATTCAGAGCCACAGCCCCTCCGTGCTGACGGTATCCTCACCGCGCTCTCTGGCTTTGCGAACACGGTAGGCGAAATACTCCATAGCGGCAGTGTCATCCCGTGCCTGCATAACAAGATCGCAGACAAAGCGGATCAGCGAAAGCAGCCAGGACAGCACTACCAGCCCTACAAGGACGAACAGGATGCGGTCTGCCAGCACGGTATGGGCGCGATACCAGCCGTGGAACACCGTCAGCATAGACACGGTGTACAAAAGCGGGATGGTCATCCGTGTCAGCGCAGCCAACCGGGAGAGAAGCGCCAGGACGCCAAGCCCGGCGATCATCAAAAAAGCGATCATGTGTCACGACCTCCTTCATCGGGTTTGTGGCATAGTACCATGACTGCGCAGACAAAGCAAGAGTCTGTTCAGCAAAACTCAAAAAAACTCGGAGGTGATCCATTGGAGGTCCGCATCAACAAAGAAGTACGAAATTACCAGGAGAGTCTATTCTTCGGGCTGTCCCTGCGGCAGTTGCTGTTCGCACTGCTGGCGGTCGCTGTGGCAGTGGGCGTATATTTCGGCCTGCGCCCCGTGCTGGGGAATGGGGAGATCGGCTGGGTCTGCGTGCTTGCAGCCTTTCCCTTTGCCCTGGGCGGCTTTTTTCAGTATAACGGCATGACGCTGGAACGCTTTCTGCTTGCGTATATCCGTTCGGAATTCCTGTTTCCCCGCAGGCTCGTGTTCAAATCGGACAACATATACGCCAAAGCTCTGGAAAATTCAACGATAAAGGAGGCACTCAAACTTGATTAAAACTCTGCAAAATACACTGAAGCAGGACAAAGAAAGATTTACGGTACCGAGATCTGTACAGGACATCATCCCCATCCGCCGCATCTGGCCGGATGGGGTCTTTCAATTTGGCAGCAAGTATTCTAAAACACTGCGTTTTAGCGACATCAATTATGCCATCGCCTCGAAAGAGGATAAGACGGCCATGTTTCTCAGCTATTCCGAGCTGCTGAACGCGCTGGACACCGGCTCCACCACGAAGATCACCATCAACAATAAGCGCCTGGATCGGCGCAATTTTGAGCAGGAGATTCTCATCCCGCTCAAGGGAGATGATCTGGATGGCGGACGCAAGGAATACAACACCATGCTGCTGGATAAGGTGACGGACTCATCCAACAGCGTGGTGCAGGAACGCTACATCACCCTGTCCGTCCACAAGAAAAATGTGGAGGAAGCCCGTGCGTTTTTTGACCGCACGGTCCATGACGCCTCTTCCCGTCTGAACCACATGGACTCCCACTGCGAGGAACTGGACGCGGCAGACCGTCTCCACATCCTGCATGATTTTTACCGCGTGGGAGAGGAAAGCGAGTTCCGCTTTGACCTCCGGGAGAACATGAAGAACGGGCGCTCCTTCAAGGACGCCATCTGCCCAGACAGCATGGAATTCAAAAAGGACCATTTTATCATGGGCGGCAAATATGGCCGGGTGCTGTTTCTGAAGGAGTATGCCAGCTACATCAAGGATTCCATGATCAATGAGCTCACCAGCCTGAACCGCAGTCTTATGCTGTCTATCGACATTATCCCTGTCCCTACCGACGAGGCGGTGCGGGAGATGCAGAACCGCCTGCTGGGTGTGGAGACCAATGTGACCAACTGGCAGCGCCGGCAGAACGCCAACAATAACTTTTCTGCCGTTGTACCTTACGATCTGGAGCAGCAGCGCAAGGAGACCCGTGAGATGCTGGACGATCTCACCACCCGCGACCAGCGGATGATGTTTGCCGTGGTGACGCTGGTACATCTGGCAGACAGCAAGGAAGAACTGGACAGCGATACGGAAACGCTCCAGTCTATCGCCCGCAAGCACCTCTGCCAACTCACGACCCTGAACTGGCAGCAGGCGGACGGCCTTGTGACGGCGCTGCCGCTGGGCCTGCGCCGTATCGATGCTCTCCGCACGCTTACCACGGAGGCACTGGCTGTTCTCATGCCCTTTAAGGCGCAGGAGATCTGGGACCGGGGTGGTGTGTACTACGGGCAGAACGCCATCAGCAAAAATCTTATCGTGGCGGACCGCAGGCAGCTTCTCAACGGCAACGCATTCATTCTGGGTGTCTCCGGCTCCGGCAAATCCTTCAGCGCCAAGAAGGAGATGGTGTCTCTGGCGCTGTCCACGCAGGACGATATTATCGTCATCGATCCGGAATCGGAGTACCGCCCCCTCATCGAAGGGCTGGGCGGTCAGGTCATCAATATCTCCGCCACCTCGCCCAACCACATCAACGCCATGGATATGGAGCAGGGCTATGGGGACGGAGAGAACCCCGTGGTGCTGAAATCCGAGTTCCTGCTCTCCCTCTGTGAACAGCTCATTGGGGCAGGCAAGCTGTCTGCCAAGGAAAAATCCGTCATCGACCGCTGCACCGCGCAGGTGTACCGGGACTATATCCGCAGCGGCTATCACGGCGCGGTCCCCACCTTGCAGGACTTCCACGCCGAGCTGCTCCGCCAGCCGGAAAAGGAAGCACAGGATGTGGCGCTGGCCATTGAGCTGTTTACAGACGGCAGTCTCAACACCTTTGCCAAGCCCACCAATGTGGACACCAATGCCCGTATCCTCTGTTACGATATCCGGGATCTGGGCAAGCAGCTCCTGCCGGTGGGGATGCTGGTGGTGCTGGACAGCATCTTCAACCGCATCATCCGCAACCGTGGGCTGAAGCGCAACACCTGGATCTATATTGATGAGATCTATCTGCTGTTCCAGCATGAGTACAGCGCCAACTTCCTGTTCACCCTGTGGAAACGAATGCGAAAATACCAGGCTTGCGGCACGGGGATCAGTCAGAATATCGAAGACCTGCTGCAGTCCCACACGGCCCGCACCATGCTGGCAAACAGTGAATTCCTCATCATGCTGAATCAGGCGGCTACAGACCGGGAGGAACTGGCGCACCTGCTGAACATCTCGGATAATCAGCTCTCTTACATCACCAATGTGGACTCCGGGCGTGGGCTCATCAAATGCGGCAGCGCCATCGTGCCTTTTGTGGATCATTTCCCCAAGAACAAGCTCTACCGCTTAATGACCACAAAGCCCTCGGACCTGGCTGCGTGATAGCCCATGGAGAAAATTAAAGAAAAACCCACGCTGGGTGAGTGTGTCAAAGAGAAAGCTGTATTCGCGCCAAAGGAACTTTTGCGCAAGGGGCTGGATGACGGCTCAGAGCGCCTGCGGACTCAGCTCCGGGATACCGCCCAGCAGGGGCGGCGGGATGAATATGGCGGCGACGCCATTGAGGACACCGCCGCCAGCGGCCTGCGCCGCGCCGAAAAGGAACTGCTGAAGCAGCGCAAGAAGAAAAACGCGGAGCAGAGCGCGTCACCCCAGGGTGACGCCTCTGCCCCCAGCTCCAACAGCGACGTGCCGCCTGTCATCCGCACCAGAGAAGCCGAAGCAGCGAGGGTAAGCACTCCTCCGCCGCCTGCGCAGGAACAGGCACGGCAGGCAGCTATGAAGCAAACTGTCAAGACGAAGAACGCCTATATCAGCGCACAGGGCGAGACCGCTGTAACGTCAGCGCCTGAGCCGCAGCGGCAGGGCCAGCAGGCGTTCACTCAAGAACAGGGCCGCAGAGCGTCTCGCCAGCAGGCGCAGCGCAGGCAGGCAGAGCAGCGGTTCCGACACCAGGTTGATCTGCGCGGTGATCCGTTGCATTCAGAAGATTGCACATCCCTTGGGAGGGAGCCAACCGGCAAGGTGAGGGTCAAGGAACGTGGCAGCGTGCAGTTGTCGAAGAAGTACCAGCCACCTGAGCCGAAAGCACCGGAGCACGCCGCGGGGATCATGCCGAAGGTCCGTGAAAGCGGCAAATCTGCGGTGTTGTCCGCCGAACAGGCCGTGCGCTCCTCCACCACCCATGCTGCCACGACCGGAACACACATTGTCAAGGAAGTAGCCATGCAGATGACGCAGCGGCAGCAGACGGCAAAAGCGGCAGAAACCGCGGTGCAGAAAACCACGCAGGCGGCGGGCCGTGCGCTGCGCTCCATTCTTGCCGCCGCCCGGAGCTTGTTTGCCGTGCTGATGACTGGCGGCAGCACCGTGGTATCTCTGGTGCTGGTTATCTGCCTTATCGGCCTTCTGATCGCATCCCCCTTCGGCATTTTCTTCTCCGGAGAAAACAGCGGTACCGGCTACACCATGCCGGAAGCAGTCAGTGTATTGAACAGCGAGTTCGCCGCTCGGATCGAGCAGATCAAGGCAGAGAACCCGCATGACGAACTGGATATGGACAACGCCGGCAGTGCCGCCATGATCTCCAACTGGCGGGATGTGCTGGCCGTTTATGCTGTGCGGACTACCACGGACAACGCTTCACCGGATGAGGTCGCCACGCTGACAGAAGAAAAAATGGAGATCCTTCGTGAAATCTTCTGGGACATGAACGCAATCTCCTACCATCTTGAGACTTTCTCAGGCGGTGAAGATGAGGGCGACACCGCCATCCTGCATATCACCGTCACGGTAAAGGATCACCTGCAGATGGCGGATGAATACCGATTCAGCGCCGATCAGCGGAAGCTGCTGGAAGAACTCATGCAGCCGGAGTATCAGGGACTATTCGCGGCGCTCACCGGCAGATACCAGGACATTGAGCTGAGTCCCGACGAGGTAGCGAAGATTATGGAAAACCTCCCCGCCGATCTCAGCGAGGCACGCAGAGAAGTTGTGCTGACAGCATATCAACTCTTGGGCAAAGTCCATTATTTCTGGGGAGGAAAGTCATTGATTATTGGCTGGGACAGCCGCTGGGGAATGCCGATGAAAGTTACAGCCGAGGGTAGCTCCACCACCGGCACTGTGCGGCCCTTCGGACTGGATTGTTCGGGAATGGTGGATTGGGTATTCTACAACCAGAGCGGTGGACAATACGTCATTGGGCATGGCGGCGGGGCCACTGCGCAGCACAGCTACTGTACGCCTATTGCTTGGAGTGACGCCCAGCCGGGAGACCTTGTCTTTTATCCGGGTGACAGCCATGTCGGCATTGTTTGCGGCTTTGACAGCGGCGGTAATATCATGATCATCCACTGCGCCAGTGGCGCGAATAATGTGGTGGTGACTGGGAAGATCGGCTTCACCTCGATTGGCAGGCCCGAGTATTTTGCGGATTGAGAAATGTGCGCATGGAGATGTGTTCATAGTTGATTGCTATCATGCTCCATGATATACAGAGAAAGGCAGGGAGCCTCAATAGAGGCTCCCTGCCGCTTGGGTTCTTACTTGCCCTGATAGGCTCTGAAAAGGAAAGTAACGATCTGCGCACGGGTACAGCTATTGTTCGGTCCGAACAGACCATCACCAATGCCGTTGGTCACGCCATTTTCCACGGCCCATGCCACAGCATTTGCATAGTAGCTATCGGTAAGAACATCGCTGAACTCAGCCTTGCTATCGACCAGCTTACCAATGGCACGGAACAGGAAAGTCACGCTCTGGGCACGGGTGCAGGTGGCGTCAGGACTGAATTTGCCATCGCCCGTTCCTGTGGTGATACCGTTCTCCACCGCCCACGCAACTGCCTTAGCATAATAGCTGTCCGCAGAAACATCAGAGAAGCTGCTCATGCTCTTGGGTTCGGGAGAACCGGCAGCACGCCACAGGAAGGTGACGATCTGTGCGCGGGTGCAGGGCTGGTTCGGTCCAAAGAGGCCGTTGCCAATACCGCCGGTGATGCCCTTTTCCTGTGCCCACTTCACAGCCTCATAGTAATAGGCGCTGGTGGACACATCGCTGAACGGGCTTGTCTCAATTTCCTTGACAAAGGTAGCATTGATTTCAACCTTGCTGGCGGGCATGGTAAAGGTATATTTGCCGTTGCCCTTGTCGGTCAGCTTCAGCTCCTTACCATTCTTGTCGGTAACAGTAAGCTCATCCAACTGATAACCGCTGTCCGGCTTCACCGTGATGGTCACAGAATCGCCCTTTTCCGCAGAACGCGGGCTAACGGTCACGGTGCCGTTCTCCGTTTTGCTGGGAGTGGCCACGGGATAGGTGGTGGAACCACCGGAAGAAGAGCCGCCACCGGAGGAAGGCTTTTTGACCAGCGCTACGATGGCATCTTCAATAGCCTTCGCCATCTTATCCACTTCGGATTGCTCCATAATGTTCTTGTCACGGACAACAGCGTTGATAGCGGTTTCCACAGCGGAGAAATCCTTGTAGTCATCCTTCTTCAACGCATTTGCCTTGGCGATGGCGGCATCGACAGCAGAGTAATCAGCAGAGATGTGCCACTTGTCCCACTCGAATGTCGGATGCTTGATACCGGCTACCCATTCAATGCCTTCAGCGGCATTCGTATTAAGTCCTGTGAGAACATCTGCGGAGGTAAAGTCAGAAACGGCAGTCCCTTGTTCCTCATTGCTTGCTCCCCCGACATCCGCAAGCAAAGACGGGTTATATGTCTCGTCATTTGGCCAATAGCAATTTTTTACCGTTTTATCAGGAGCATAAGCCACCCAACAAGTATTTCCATCTTTATCTGCGCCCATGTCGGTCGTCGTAACCATACAGTTCTTGGTTGCAATATCGGCATCTCCAACGCTTCCGCCAACAGAGTTATTGACAGTTGCAATACATCCAACGATTCCGCCAACAGCGGCATGAATGGAGTTGACAACAATCTTACCATCAAACCAGCAATCCGTAACAGTTAAACTGCCATCAAATCTCGCACCGACAATACCGCCAATGCTATCGCACGGCCAAGTAGCTGAGTCCGGATTTTTATAATATCCCTCGGAATTTGTGAAATTACCTGTAAGTGTTGCTGTTGAATAGCAACCAGAAATGGTGCAGCCCTGCATGGTAACGCCAACGATACCGCCAATATTCTTTTCCGTTTTGGTGCCGCTGTAAATGCTGCCGGATGTCCAGCAGTTGGTGATTTTGGACTTACCCATCCAGTCAACTAAAATACCTTTACCTGCGGCACTGTCATCTTTAGGATCAATCCAGATTTCAGCGTCTGCAACACCAAGGTTTTTGACTTCGCCGTTGTGAACACTGCCGAACAGAGCGTTTCTAAGTAAATTATGGGTCTTATCCGCGCCCTTAATGTCTGATTCATGAGAGTAGAGATTCGAGATCACATGGCCCTGTCCATCAAACACGCCGCAAAAACTGTATTCAGGGTAATCCCCGCCGAGGACAGTACCAATCGAAATCCATTCATGCCCAGATAAATCAATGTCATTATCCAAATAGAAAGTTTTCCCTGCAAAATTTGTGGTTCCGGGGGCAGTATTCACCAGCTGTGCCAAACCTGCAAGCTGTTCTGCCGTTGAAATATGATATTCCGAAGCGCCAGGCGCACTCGTATACCAGCTCGTGTCCGCTTTGTCACCCCAGGTTTCCGTGTCTTGCGTTTCCTGTGGCTCCGTTGGCTCCTGCGTATTCTCTGCCGCCAGCGCTGCCGTTGGCAGCAGCGTAAAGCACAATGCCAAAATAAGAAGCAGACTTCCGATGCGCTTTTTCATGGTGTATCCTCCTCGTATGATGGTCAAAATTTTGTTCATGCCCGCCTGACCACAGCGGGCAAAGTCCACAGGTTACAGAGCGGTATCATCCCGTGGGTACCCACGGGATGAGGGGCGCGCCCCTCATCATAAGTTTTTCGCTTCATACCGATTCATAATAATTATATCCGTACTTTTGCAAAATGTAAATCGTTCTAAAGTATGAGGATGGATAAAATTTTTGAATATGCTAGCCTCGTCATTCTGCTTCGTAATATTGACGATCTCCCCAGCGTACAAGCCCACACCGGGATCGCAGGCAACTTGAAATTCTGTCACTCCGCACTGGCGCAGTTCCATAATGCACTGAGCCAGTTCCAGCTTCATCTGGCGGCATTGAGTATCTTCTTCGTCAAAGCCCCACGGAAACCGCATGGGATGCTGACCTATAATCGCACAACGATACTCTTTTTCCATATTCCCACCAGCTTTTATGTAGTCTATTGGCTTACAATTCGTATTCTAACAGCCGCTATTTTTCGCGTCAACAGGAATGTAAGCTATAAGCATACAAAATAAATACTTATAGCGCACAAGTGGAGGCGAACACATGGATAAGAAGTTGCTCGGAAAGCGAATCAATACTGCGCGCAAAGAGCGGGGCTGGACGAGTGAGCGTCTGTCAGAAGCCTGCAACATCAATGCGACCTATCTCCGGCAAATCGAGTCAGGTGCAAAGGTTCCAAGTCTACAAGTATTTGTTTTGCTGTGTGAAGCATTGAAAGTCTCGCCAACCTATTTGTTGGCAGAAGTTTTACCCAGCATGGAACTTCAAAACATGGATGTGCTTTTAGAGTTGTGGCAGACTGCCACACCAAGGCAAATTACAATGATTACTTCCATGATTCGGAGCGCGCTGGATGCGTCTAAAGATTAAAAGTGGGCGGGCAGCTGTATAGCTGCCCGCCCGTTTAAGTCTACCGTGTTGCCCGGATCAATGATTGCGCTTTCAGTAAAAGTGCAGCCAGCGCACGGTGATCTTCCCGCTCCGTCCACCACTGAGGCTTCAGGAATTGAAGCACCTGCTCTGCCCGGAGCCACAAAAAGCCTTTGGGATTTCTGCGCGAAAGTGTAAAAACGAAAATGAGAGGGTCCCCACTGAAATTCACTTGAATTTCAGTGGGGACCCTCTCATTTTAAGCCATTGCACATAAAAAACCTTCGCAAAGTGGGCAAACAGTATGAAAAACCGGGGTTACTTTTTATCTGTTATAGATGTACGCTGGATAAGCTGTCACACCTTCAAAATAAAATGGCTTTTGTGAAAGTCGAGCAAGCCCTCATCCCGCATTTTTCCAAGCTCCAGAGACAGCCCGCTGCGCTCCACGCCAAGGTAATCCGCAAGCTGCTGGCGGGAGAATGGAATGTCGAATTCATAGCCGCCCCGGCGCTGTGCCTCAGCGGAAAAATAGGACATCAGCTTTGCCCGGGTCGTGCGCTGGCCCATGTGGGTGAGCTTTTCGTTGAGCCGCAGGTTCTTCTCTGCCAGTTCGCCCAGCAGGTTGCGGATGATCCGGCTATGGTGGGAGCAGGCGGAGGGGCACACGCTCAAAACGCGCCTTATGTGCAGAAACATCACCGTCACCGCACTCTCCGCCTCTACGCTCACGTTCAGCACCGCTCCCGGCGCACAGGCGAACACCTCCGCGAAGGTCTGCCCCGGCCCGATTTTGGAGAGGATGCTGCGGTTTCCCCAGATGTCCTCCTGCACGACGAGGGCGCTGCCCGCCAGCACAAGGCCCACTTCCTCCACCGACTCCCCGGTGCGGAGCAGGCGGGCACCTTTGGGAAAGGTGTCGATCCTCGCCCCAAGACAGGAGAGCATGGCGGTAAGCTCCTCGTCGGAAATGCCGGAGAAAAGCGCCGCCATATGGAGCACCGGAAAAAATTCTTTCATAAAAAGACTTCTTTCGTTGAAAATTCAACCGACTTGTTGCTTTTAGTATAGTACAATGAGCGCACAAAAGCAACAGGAGGACCGAAGATGAAACGACGGATCATCGAGATCGACGAAAATAAGTGCAACGGCTGCGGTGCCTGCGCCGCCGCCTGTCACGAGGGCGCCATCGCCATGGTGGACGGCAAGGCGCGGCTCATGCGGGACGATTACTGCGACGGCTTGGGCGACTGCCTGCCCACCTGCCCAACCGGGGCCATTACCTTTGTGGAGCGGGAGGCGGCGGCCTATGACGAGCAGGCCGTCATGGAAAATAAGCAGCGGAAGATGCAGAAAGAGGGCATGACCCTGCCCTGCGGCTGCCCCGGCAGCCAGTCCCGGAATATTCAGCGCGCGGCCGCGCCCGCCGTGGAAATGCTGCAAACCCAGCAGGTGAGCAGGCTCTCGCAGTGGCCGGTGCAGATCAAGCTGGTACCGGTGAATGCCCCGTATTTTGACGGCGCACGGCTCCTCATCGCCGCCGACTGTACCGCTTACGCCTATGCCGCCTTCCACGAGCGGTTCATCAAGGGACACATTACCCTCGTCGGCTGTCCCAAGCTGGACAGCGTGGACTATTCCGAAAAGCTGACCGAGATCATCCGGGAGAACAACATCAAGAGCGTCACTGTTGTGCGCATGGAGGTGCCCTGCTGCGGCGGGCTGGAAAACGCGGCGAAAAAGGCGCTCCGGCAGAGCGGGAAATTCATCCCGTGGCAGGTGGTCACCGTCACGGTGGACGGTCGGCTGAAGGAAGAATGATAAACTCATCAAAAAAGAAAGGAAGAAGCACAATGAAGTATGTATGCAGTCTTTGCGGTTGGGAATACGACGAGAGCGCAGGTTACCCGGAGGGCGGCATCGCCCCCGGTACGCCCTGGAGCGAGGTGCCGGAGGATTTTGAGTGCCCCCTGTGCGGCGTGGGTAAGGATTCCTTCGAAGAGGCGTGAGCTTTCTGCAAGAGAGGCAAAGACTATGAGTTATGAAAACT
>OHBJ01000989.1_pt1 | contig 19360 bp, 15 predicted proteins | sample 1577241 | NCBI WGS metagenome assembly OHBJ01 (sample SAMEA3541594, study PRJEB24748) | human gut metagenome | biome: human gut; feature: human-associated habitat; material: faeces | place: China | collected 2012 | reverse complement strand
TTCGAACCTTCGACCCCCTGCTCCCAAAGCAGGTGCGCTAACCGGACTGCGCTACACCCCGTAAATTTGAATGCAAATTTAAACAAAAAATCCCACAAGACAATAATAGATATGTGACGATTTGCTGCTGTGATTGTTTTTTATTGTACTTCGTAATCATTCAAAGCGTAAAACTTTCGACGGCTTTATTCGGGCTACAATATAGCTTGGAAGTACAAGTGCTAAAGTTGAAACCATAAAAGTTGCGACATTAATAAGCACTATCGCGGTTATGTCAAATTCTACAGGTACGCTATCTATATAATACGATTCCGGATTGAGGTGTATTATCTTAAAGTATTTCTGCAACAAAGCCAACGAAAATCCTAAAATATTACCTAAAACCATTCCTTTAAGTAATATTATTACCGCTAAGTTTATGAATACCTTACGAATCAAAGTGTTTGTTGCTCCGAGTGTCTTTAGCAACGCTATTGTACTTGTTCTCTCCAATATAAGTATGAGCAATCCGCTAATAATAGTGACACCTGCCACTGCCAGCATAAGAACAAGTATCACCCATATATTTACATTCAAAAGATTAAGCCAATCAAAAATTTGCGAATACAATTCTTTTACATTAAACGACATATATGATGTGTCGTTATCTATATTGTATCTCGAAACAAACTTAGCTACTTTGAAACTTGTTTCATTCAGAAGATTGAAATCCTTAAGATTTATTTCTATTCCGGTAGCTTTATTCTCATTCCATTTACATAGATTTTTTACGGTTTTATCGTGGGCAAAAACCAAGATTTTATCGAACTGCGACATATCAGTACGGTATATGGCCGCCACATTAAAACGACGAGCTCTAAGGCCACCGTCAAAAAAATAAGCAAACAAATTATCACCAACCTTGACTTTCAGATCGTTGGCAATACTTTTACTGATAACAATATCATTTTCCGTTTCATTATTTTTATAATCCGGCAATTTGCCTTCAATGATATGCGACGAGATGAATCTTGTGTCGTAATCTTTAGCTATGCTTTTTAATGTTATACCGGCAAACTGTTCATTCGTTTTCAAAATCCCCGATTTAATCGAGAATTGTTGGACATGATCTACATTTGGAAGTGCTTTTAAATCGTTTACCAAAATTTTATCCAACGTAACAGGATTGCCTTCTCCGCTATCAGACATTCCTGTATTGTACAAAACAATGTGTGATCCGAAGCCTATTACTTTTGAAGTTATTTCATTTTTAAATCCCAATACAATGGCAACAGAAAGAATCATTACAGCAAGTCCCACGGCCACTCCTAAGGTCGCAATCCTTATGGCCGGCAGAGATGCACGTTTTTTTCCTTCTCCTTTATAGTAATATAATCTACGTGCTAAGAAAAGAGACAAATTCATCTCGACAATGTTTTTCCAGGGTATGCTTCAAGGGCTTTACGTAATAAGAATAAAGCTCTTACAAGGTTTTCTTTTTTTAAAACATAAGCAATTCTAACCTGGTCCTTTCCTGCTCCTGGAGTTGTATAGAAACCAGCGGCAGGAGCCATCATGACAGTTTCGTTTTCATAGGAAAAATCGGTAAGGCACCAGGCACAAAACTTTTCGGCATCGTCAACAGGTAGTTGTACGGTAGTATAAAAAGCACCCATCGGCACAGGAGAATATACCCCCGGAATACGATTTAATCCGTCGATCAGGCATTTTCTGCGCTCAACATATTCGTCGTAAACATCGCGGCTGTAATCTTCATCTGCATCAATCGAGGCTTCTGCAACTATTTGTCCGAGCAAAGGAGGGCTAAGGCGAGCCTGACAGAATTTCATGACAGCGTTACGCACTTCTGCATTTTTTGTAATCAATGCACCCACACGAACTCCGCATTCACTATACCGTTTAGAAACAGAATCGATTAATATTACATTCTGTTCTATTCCTTCAAGATGACAAGCCGATATATATGGAGACCCTGTATAAATAAATTCCCTGTATACTTCATCGCTGAACAAATACAAATCGTATTTTTTAACAAGATCGCGAATCTGATTCATTTCCCTGCGCGTATACAAATACCCTGTGGGGTTATTAGGATTGCATATCAATATTGCGCGTGTTCTGTCGTTTATAAGTTCTTCGAATTTTTCGACTTTAGGAAGAGAGAATCCTTCTTCTATGGTGGTTGCTATAGTTCTGATTACAGCGCCGGCCGATACCGCAAAAGCCATGTAGTTTGCATAGGCCGGCTCCGGAACAATGATTTCATCACCAGGATTAAGACACGACAGAAATGCGAACAAAACCGCTTCAGAACCTCCGCTTGTAACTATTATATCATCTGTGCTGACATTTATATTGTATTTTGCATAATATGTCACCAATTTCTCACGATAGCTCAGAAATCCCTGACTCGGGCTGTATTCTAAAATTTTTCGGTCGATATTCTTTATGGCATCGAGAGCGACTTGTGGAGTAGGCAAATCGGGCTGACCGATGTTTAAATGATATACGTTTATGCCACGCTTTTTCGCAGCATTTGCCAAAGGCGCCAACTTACGTATAGGCGATTGCGGCATACGTTCACCGCGTTCTGAAATGGAAGGCATTTTATAATCACACTAATTATATTTCGACAAAAATACGATTTTCGCTTTTCAAATGCAATCTTTATTTGTGAAAAACAATATATAGCGATATCTCTCTCTGTTAAAATCAATCAATTTTTTATCAGGTCAGAGTATACAAAATATGCGGTAATAGAAAATAAGGGAGACGGTAAATTCAAGTCGGCGGAAATTCGATTTACTTCAATAAACTCCCAAAAAAGTTCTGTGTATTCTTTTTTATTGCAACGCTGCCGCCTATGCTGTGATGACACATACCATGTAGTAATCGCAGTAACACAAAATCGATATGAATCTTTCAGAATATGACATTTTGTCATCTACCTCGAACTTCCCGTCGGCAAAGGAAAAAACACTTCCCGCTTGTAGAAAAAATTATCTCAGACATATTTTGAATTATCTCTGAGATATTTTAAAATATGTCTGAGATAATTTTTCGGGCGCTTTTTGCCGGCATGAAAAAGCCACCTGACAAAAATGTCAGATAGGTGAAAAAAACTGTTTCCGGATACGACAGAATTTGTCCGCCTCATCAAAATCTGATTGCTCGAAATCTATGATACCAGTATTCTATTTCCATTTCAACAGATATCTAATAAATCGTAATAAAACAATATAAAAGTCTTCGAATCGAAATATTCCTCGGAAAAATGTAACTTTGCAACATAACTATAAAACGAGAAAACGATGTACGATTGGTTTGAATGCAAAGTAAGATATGAAAAAGAGCTTGGCGACGGCAAAGTAAAAAAAGTAATTGAACCTTATTTGGTAGATGCAATGAGCTTTACAGAAGCCGAACGCCGGATAATCTCAGAAATGAAGCCGTTTATGAGTGGGGAATTCCAGGTTTCAGACATAAAACGCGCAAAGTTTGCCGAATTGTTCGAAACCGACCAGGAAAGCGCCGATAAATGGTTTCAGTGCAAACTGGCTTTTATTACTCTCGATGAGAAGAGCGGCGCCGAGAAACGAACTTCTCAAACTGTACTCGTTCAGGCTGCAGGACTTCGCGAAGCGGTAAAACGGCTCGACGAAGGAATGCAATCTTCTCTCATTGATTACTCTATAACAAATGTAAGTGAAACAAAACTCATGGGCGTATACCATTATCAGGAGCAGGCTCCGGAAGGATATACCAAAGTAAATGAGGAAAATGACAAAAATAATTGATGCAATAAAAGAGATACGTTCTGAGATTCCGAACGACGTGGAACTTGTTGCCGTATCCAAATTTCATCCGGCAGAAGCTATCCTTGAAGCGTATTCTACAGGGCAACGCGTTTTCGGTGAAAACCGACCGCAAGAAATGACGGCTAAAAGCGAAGCGCTGCCTAAAGACATAAAATGGCACATGATAGGTCATCTTCAAACAAATAAAGTAAAGATGATTGCGCCGTATGTTTCTATGATAGAATCTGTTGATACAGCAAAGCTGTTGCAAGAAATTAACAAGCAGGCCAATGCTTTTAATCGTGTTATTCCATGTCTTTTAGAAATACATGTGGCAAAAGAAGAGACGAAATCAGGATTCACGCCCGATGAATGCAGAGCTTTTCTTGAAGCCGGCGAATGGAAATCAATGAAAAACGTACAGATTTCCGGCATAATGTGCATGGCTTCCTATACAGCAGACGAAGAAAGAATAAAAAACGATTTCAGAACGGCATATAATTTATATAAAGAGTTTAAGGAATTGTATTTCTGCAACTGTGAATCATTTTGTTACCGTTCATGGGGCATGACTCATGACTATAAAATAGCCATAAACGAAGGTGCGAATATCATACGGATAGGCACACAGATTTTCGGCGAGCGCACATATTGAAAACCGTTTTACCGCCGTTAAAAGTCAACTAATCCGACGAACACAAATGATAGAAATCATTGAAAAATATTTTCCCGGACTATCAGAGGTGCAACGTGCACAATTTGGAAGTTTGCCCGAGTTGTATGCCGAATGGAACGCAAAAATAAACGTGATTTCCCGTCGCGACATAGAGAATGTAATGTTACATCATGTGCTTCATTCGTTGGCTATAGCGAAAGTCATAAATTTCAAACAAGGAACAACTGTTCTGGATGTAGGTACCGGCGGTGGATTTCCAGGAATTCCTCTTGCCATACTCTTTCCGCAAGTAGAATTTCACCTTATTGACAGTATCGGAAAGAAAATAATCGTAGCTAAAGGAATAGCAGATTCAATAAAACTGGAGAATGCATGTTTTACACATCGCAATGCTATCGAAGAGAAAGGAAAATACGATTTCATCGTAAGTCGTGCCGTAATGAATGCTGCCGATTTATTGAAAATTACCTACAAGAACATTTCCAGAGACAATAATAATACTTTGCACAACGGATTGTTGGTATTGAAAGGCGGTGACATAGAGCAGGAATTGGAAAGCTGTAAAAAAGCGAAAACAGAAAACGGAAATAAGAAGGCGAATATCCTTTTTGATAAAGTCAAAGCATGGAAAATAAACGATTTCTTTACAGAAAAATACTTTGAAGAGAAATTAATCGTACATTTACCTGTATAAAATAACAGAAAAGTTATGATTACAATAGAAAGATTTGTCGTCAATATGATTCAGGAAAACTGCTATGTGGTTTCCGATGAAACAAAAGAAGCGATAATCATAGATTGCGGAGCGCTTTTTGATAATGATAAGTTACAAATAAAAACCTACATAGAGAAAAGCGGACTGACTGTCAAACATCATATATGTACGCATGGACATTTTGACCATGTAATGGGAAGTAAATTTGTTTTCGACACATACGGGGTGAGACCTGAACTAACAGCAGAAGATTATTCACTATATAATTCGTGTGATAAGCAAATGCTACAATTTGTCAGAAGTGTAATGGATTTTCAGCTTCCTGATATAGGAAAAATTATCGATGAAACCTCAGAAATTAAGTTTGGAACTCATACATTTACCGTAATTCCGACTCCCGGACATACTCCAGGAGGAGTATCTTTCTATTGTGCGGCAGAAAACATCCTTTTCAGTGGAGACAGTTTGTTTTATTGCTGCATAGGTCGAACGGATTTTCCTTATGGAGACGAAGATTTATTGATAGAAAAACTGAAAAGCAATATTATTGTACTTCCCGACAATGTAATAGTTCATCCAGGGCATGGGCGTGACACCTCGATAGGCTTTGAAAAAAGGAACAATCCGTATTTAACCTCACTCAAATAATCGACAATCTCATTAAACGGTTAAAAAAAATAGTATATGTATTCTTAGCCGCCTTTGTAGGTGGCTATACTGCATTATTATTGCTTACAGAAATTCCATATCTCCAAAAGAAATTGTCTAACACGACATCGAAAATACTATCTGACAAATTCGGAACAGATGTAACTATTGAAAAAATCGATTTGGGATTATTCAACCGCGTTGTTCTTCACAATGTAAAGGTCAAGGATAAAAAAGGAGAAGATTTGCTGAATGCAAGGCGTTTATCTGCAAAAATAAAGATGCGTTCTATTGTAAAATCTCCTTTTACAATTCGTACACTCGAATTTTATAACGCCAATATAAACCTGTATAAGGAAAATAAAAACGACGAATACAATTTTAAATTTATATTGGATTCTCTTTCCACAAAAGGTGAAAATAGTAATTCACCTTTGGATTTACGGATAAAGTCCATTATTATAAGTAAATCCGCTGTAGAGCACAACATTCGGTATGCAGCCATGCAAAAAGGATTCGATGTCAATCATATAAGCATTAAAGACATGGATGCAAGTATCGGAATACAGATTACAAAAGGTGATAATTTTAATATCCGTATAAGAAACTTAGCTCTGAAAGAGAAAAACGGTTTGAACCTTCAAAAAAGCTATATATTATCCAACATAAGTAAAAATAAGTGTAACATACCTATATTTCAAATAGAAACAGGAAAAAGTAAAATCAACGCACATAGCATAGAGCTTGCTTTCTGTGATAAAAATATCCAGAAAGGAAAAGGTGTCATAGAAAATACAAATATAAACTTGTGCGATTTGAATCCCTTTTTTCAGAAGCAACAGTTTCCAGACAGAACTTATACGCTAAATTCCGATTTTACTATAAACGAAGGTATTGTTACTTCACGTGATATAAGCATAAATCGTGGTAAAGAGGCAGATATTTCTGTATATGCCTTATACAAAAACCCAAAAAACTTCACGGTACAAATCAAAAAATTGAATTTATCAGAAAAAGAAACGACTTCTTTATCCCAAATTTTCACCAAAGACACCACTTTAAGTAAATACATAGAAAAAACAGGCGACCTTAGTTTAGAAGCTCTAATAAAAAATGACAGAGGTAAGCTAAATGTTCACGGGAGTCTCAATACACAGGTCGGAAGTCTTAAATATTCCGGTAAAATCTTAGAAAATGGTTCTTTCGAGGCTTTTACATCAAGCGATAATATCCTTTTAGGTAATTTATTGTCAAAGCAAAATTTATTAGGAAGCGTTGCTTTTCAAGCAGAATGCAAAGGAACTGCAAAAAACAAGTTCGTATTAAATTCCGCGATTCGGCAAATAGAAATAAATAAGTACAATTATAAAAATATAAATTTGAGTCTTACAGCCGATAAGAATTTAAATTCGTTCATTTTAAACGCAAACGATCCTAATGCGAAATTAAATTTAACAGGAAAAGTTGTTCCTGTAGCAGCCAAGAAACAGATTATTATAAATAGCGACATAGAAAATATCAGTCCGTATTTGATTGGGCTTACGTCGAAATACCCCGACACAAAAATAAGTCTGCAAGCAAATGCAGACCTGTTGGCAAGCAACATTGACGACGCGATAGGAAGTATCTCTATCAAGAATGTTGATTTTATTCATACCGACAGTATCTTTACATTGAAAGAAGTAAATCTTGAAGCTACGCCGTTAAACAAAGGGCGGCGTGTTGCCGTTAACGGCGATTTTGGCAAAGCTGAAATATCGGGAGTTTTTAATTTCAATACGTTATTTCCGGATTTAATGAATATAATTCGTCCCAAAGCAAGTGACAATGAAAAACCTCATTATACAGAACAACCGGAGATTAAGAACTCCGGAAAAACTTCGCATTTATACAATGGCAACAATTTCAGTTTCCATGCAAATATAGGCGACCTTGAATTGCTTAATCAACTTTTAGGAGTTAAAGTAAAGGTTAGCGGAAATAATTACCTTAGTGGTTATATAGATTCCCATAAAAATAATCTGCTTGTTGAAGGACGGTTGCCGAAGCTGCAATGGGGAGAACAGTCTTTATCAGACCTTAGTCTTTACTGTAAAGGTAACGACAGCATTTTGCGTTCGAATATACATTTTTCCAAAGATTTAAAAAGTGGGAAAGCAAATGTCGAGGTTGAATCGCGCCGAGAGGAACGTGCTATCAATTGTAATATTATATGGAAAGGAGGCGGTGAGCATAATTATTCAGGAAATATCTCACAAAACATAACTTTTCCCAACGACGACGCAAGTATAATTAATTTCAACATAACTCCGTCTCATATTATCATAGAAGATACGCTTTGGACGATACCTCCTGCCCTTCTTTCATATTCAAAAGGCAGTTTGCAAATAAATGATTTCAATTTAAAGCACGGTAGCAAACAATTAAGTCTGAACGGAACCGTATCAAAACTAAAATCCGACTCATTGCAGCTAAAACTTTCCGGCATTAGAATAAACGATATTTTAGATATGGTTGCATTTGACGATGTTGAGTTCGGCGGAATAGCAACAGGCAATGTGAATGTTTCGGACGTTTTAGGAACTCCTGCTGTAAATGCGGCTCTGAATGTAGAGAATTTCGAATTCAACAACGCACCTATGGGAAATATGAATCTTATAGGAATGTGGAATAATGAGATGAAGCAAATCGATCTGAAAGCTTTCATCGAAGAACGTCAGGGAACCACAGATATTACAGGTTTTGTCAACACCGGACAAAATACTATCGACTTGCGGTTCGATGCCAACAACACAAACGCGATGTTCCTTAACAAGTTCATGCCCGACGCCGTGCAGTTTGAGCAGGGACGCACAACAGGCAAGCTCAGATTGCACGGAAAACTTAACGCTATGAATCTTGAAGGTACGCAGGTAATTTCAAACATAATTGCAGACATTGAACCGCTATGTACAAGGTATGTAATAGACGGTGACACTATAAGTTTCCGTACCGATGTAATTGAATTTAAAGGGCTCGACATTGTCGACCGCTACGGAAATCACGCAAAAATGCAGGGACAGGTAAATCACAAAGCCCTTCACCATTTCAGTTACGACTTCAATATTGCTGCCAATAAGTTTTTAGCGTACGATTGTCCCAGAAGTTCCGAGTATTCTTTTTGGGGCACTGCATACGCAAACGGTAATATCCATATTTACGGATTTCCAGGACAATTTTATACCGAAGCCTCCGTACAACCGGCAGAGAACACGGTTTTCACATACAATGCGGCGCGTCCAGACGACCCCGAGCACACGCAAATGCTGACATACCGCAATGCAGATGCCAGGTACACGACAGACGATTCTAAGAAGCAGGATTTTAATACCGTAATAAAAAAAGAAGAAAAAGGAACTGACATTCGTTTGAATTTCACGTTCGACCTTACCCCTGCCTCTGAGATTCGGGTGATAATGAATGAAGAGGCGGGAAACGTTATTTCGATTCGCGGAACCGGCAACATTCACGCTATGTATTACAACAAAGGCAGTTTCGAAATGTTCGGCAACTATGATATTCTTAGGGGTACATACAAAATGAATCTGCAGGATCTCATTCATAAGGATTTCTATTTTAAAAGCGGCGGAAACATTACTTTCAACGGAGATCCCTTTGCCGGCGATCTTAATCTTCAGGCCGTGTATACAGTACCCTCCGTTTCGTTGAGCGACCTTATGGCCGACGGCAATCTGCGAGACAATTCGGTCAAGGTGGATTGCATAATGAATTTTTCTGGAAGTGTAGGACAACCGATTGTAAAATTCGACCTCGACATACCGTCGGTAAGCTCTGACGAACAGCAAATGGTACGCTCGCTCATAGCTACGCCCGAGGATATGAACATGCAAATTGTCTATCTTCTCTCTTTTGGCAGATTCTACACCTACAATTACGCTTCGCAAACGGTATCGACATCGCAAAGTCAGTCGTCTTTGGCTATGAACTCGTTCTTGTCGAACACGCTTTCGTCAAATCTGAATTCGTTGCTTTCGAATGTTCTTGAAGAAAGCAAATGGACATTCGGTACCAATGTAGCTACGGGAAACGAGGGTTGGAACGATATGGATGTGGAAGGACTTTTTACGGGGCATTTGCTTAATAACAGACTTATATTGAACGGAAACCTCGGCTATCGCGACCGAACGGCATACAATTCTAATTTTGTGGGCGATTTTTCAGTATTATATCTTCTCAACAAACGGGGAACCATACAGTTAAAGGCATATAGCGAGAGCAATGACCGGTATTTTACCAAATCTACGCTGACAACACAAGGCGGTGGTATTGTTTTCAAACGTAACTTCACGAAGCTGAAAGATCTTTTCAGAAGCAGCAAAAAATAAATTACTATCAAGGAATATAGGCTCTACAAAAAATCAACAGGGAATAAGCTTATTTCGAAACCACCTCGCAGAAAAACATTTTATTTTTTTACACGGTAAAAAAGTTCCCGCAGATAAATGAAAATACAAGGGAGATAATTCAAAATATGTCTGAGATATTTTAAAATATCTCAGACATATTTTTTGCTACATATACACGTGCTGATTTTCAATTGCTTGGCCGGTGACCGTTTTTGTCTGCAAACTCCTCTGGCGAAGCACCACCCATTTTACAGGAAACAGCATCTTTTTCGACTAAAGTGTTCAATGGTGAAAATCGGAGTCTAACTAAAATTTTTGCCCGCAGGTTTTCTGCATTCTCAATATTTGTCTTTTCCGATTCAGAGTTTAAGCATTCGGGCTATATACTTGCCTAAAATGTCAAACTCTATATTTACTCGCGTGCCTACCTTTATGGCGTGAAAATTGGTGTTTTCGTAAGTGTAAGGAATAATGGATACACGAAATGAATCGTCTGTCGTATCGAAAGCCGTAAGGCTTACTCCGTTAACGGTAACAGAACCTTTGTCGACCGTTATGTATCCCCGTTTGGCAGCTTCAGGGTCCTTTTTGTAGCGAAACGTATAAATCGTGCTCCCTTCGGCATCTTCTATTTCCATGCATTCGGCCGTTTCGTCCACATGTCCTTGCACGATGTGCCCGTCAAGCCGTCCATTCATCATCATAGACCTTTCCACGTTTACTTCATCGCCTATTTTTACGTCGCCAAGATTTGTACGAAGCATTGTTTCCTTCATCGCAGTAACGGTATACTCGTTTCCGTTGATTGCCACCACTGTAAGACACACTCCGTTATGTGCAACGCTTTGGTCTATCTTAAGCTCGTCGGTAAAAGGGCATGCAAAAGTAAAGTCGTAATTCTCTTTCTCTTTAACTACAGCGACAAGTCGTGCCATAGATTCTACTATTCCGGAAAACATGTTTTCGATTTTTAATTATTAAACGATTTGAAACGAAACAAAAATAATGATTTTAGTAGATGAAAAAGTTACGTTCGTCGATTTTTAGCAAAAAACAAAGTTCTTCATTTGCATATTGCTACTCCAAAATTATATTTTTGCGAGCAGAATAATTATCAAATATCATATCAACAATGAAAAAGACGGCGCTGATATTAACGTTTGCCATAACCGCTCTGACGGTAGTTGACACTAACGCACAGGAAGTAAAAAAATGGAGTCTGTATGATTGTATTGATTACGCTTTGAAAAACAATATCCAGCTACAGAAAAACAAAATAAGCGAAGATGTGGCTGAAACAGAATTGAAGCAGGCCAAAGCAGCTCTTCTCCCCGGAGTGACGGGAAACATGACACAAAGTCTGAACTACCGCCCATTTCAAAAGAGCGCGAGCAACTTCGTAAACGGTTCCATGACTTCAAGTACAAGCAATAAGACGACACAAAGCGGAAATTACGGAATCAACGCAAACTGGACGGTATGGAACGGCGGAATCAACACCAATACGGTAAAAAGCAAGCAAAAAGGTGTGGAAATAGCCCGTCTCGCAAGTTTGGAACAGGCAAACACCATTCAGGAACAAATCACACAACTTTATATTCAGATATTATATTCGGTCGATGCCGTGAATGTAGACAAAGAGATACTGAAAAAAGATTCTATTGCCTATACGCGCGGTTTGGAAATGCTTAATGTCGGCAAAATGAGCCGTAGCGATGTCAAATTGTTGGAAGCTGCTGTGAACGAATCGCGTTACACCGTGGTAAATGCCCAGACACAAGTAAATAACTATAAACTCCAGCTAAAACAGCTGCTTGAGCTTCAACCCGGAGAAGATATGGAAATTTCTCCTCTCAACTCTACCGGCGATGTAATAGCTTTGCCCGTTCCCGACAAGATGTCCGTGTACTACGAGGCGCTGTCGTCGCGGCCGGAAATTCTGAGCAGCAAATACAACATCGAAGCCTCGGAACTTCAACTCAAGATAGCTAAAGCCGGATATATGCCTCAGATAAGTCTTACAGGCGGAATAGGCGACAATCATATGACTGGAACAAACGAGAATTTCGGAAGTCAGATGAAATATAACCTTTCCGGAAGCGTAGGTCTGACTTTAAGCATTCCTATTCTGGACAACCGTCAGAACAAAAGTGCTGTAGAAAAAGCACAATACAACAGAGCTACAGCTTCTCTCGATTTGTCAGAAAAACAAAAAGAACTCTACAGCACCATAGAAACCTATTGGCTTAATGCAACCAATAATCAGCAGCGATATATAGCAGCTAAAAGCAATGTTGACAGTCGCCGCGAGAGCTACGACTTGATAAGCGAGCAATTCAGACTGGGATTGAAAAATATTGTAGAGCTAACGACAGGCCGCAGTAGTTTGCTCCAGGCAATGCAAGATATGCTTGAAAGCAAATATACCGCATTGCTCAACATACAACTGCTCAAATTTTACTCTGGCGAAGAAATTAAATTATAAACATAAGAAATAACCAAAAATCATATCGAGATGACTAAAAAGAAAAAGCTGAGAATCGGTATAGCAGCGGTTGTAGTCATTGCAGCCGTAATAGCATTCGTCATTATGTCGAAAGAAGGACCGGCATTGACTATCACTTATGAAACGGCAAAGGTTGAACGCGCCACGATTGACAACAGTGTTACCGCAACAGGAACCATAGAACCGGTAAACAAGGTGGAGGTCGGCACGCAGGTAAGTGGAATTATAAGCAAAATCTATGTAGATTACAATAGCATAGTCAAGAAAGGACAGATAATTGCCGAATTAGATAAAATAAACCTCGAGAGTGAACTGGCAAGCGCAAAAGCAAACCTGGCAAGTGCCAAAAGTGAATTGGAATATCAGACGACCAATTACAATCGCATGAAAACTCTTCACGAAAAAGGATTGATAAGCGATGACGACTTCGACAATGCGAATTTAAGCTATAAGAAAGCAAAAGAAAGCTACAATGGGCAGTTGCAGACCGTACAGAAAGCGCAGACAAACCTCGGATATGCAACAATCACCTCGCCTATCGACGGAGTTGTACTTTCAAAAGACGTGGAAGAAGGACAGACTGTGGCTGCAAGCTTCAGCACCCCTACTCTGTTCACCATAGCGCGCGACTTGACCGACATGCAGGTTATTGCAAATGTCGATGAAGCCGACATAGGCGAAGTGCGCGAAGGCCAAAGGGTTACGTTTACGGTCGATGCCTATCCAAACGACACTTTTGAGGGGAAAGTTACACAAGTGCGCCAGCAAGGCGAGGAAGAAAGCAATGTCGTTACATACGAAGTGGTTATATCTGCTCCGAACGATGATTTGAAACTCAAACCGCAACTTACGGCAAATGTAAATATCTACACAGAAGAAATCAAGGATGTATTAAGTGTTCCCGCAAGGGCTTTGCGGTTTGAACCTTCCAAAGAAATGATAAATCCTGGTGAGAAAATAAAAGATTGTAACGGAACAAACAAGATTTGGGTAAAGGAAAACAATATTCTACAGGCATACTCTGTAAAAACAGGCATTACAAACGGTATACGCACCCAGATTTTAAGCGGTGTAAAAGAAGGAGCTACCGTCATAGTCAATGCAAAAGCAAAGAGTGATGAAGCAGAGGAAGAGGTTGCAGAACAAAGTGATTCCGAACGCAGTCCTTTCTCCCCTGGTCCTCCTAACCGTAACAGAAACAAGAACAAAAAATAAATTACTCTTCCATTCTTTGTTTGCCGCCGCCGTTTTTCTTCTGGCTTCAGGCGAATATAATCTTTATAAAACAGAAAATCAACGATAAAGTCCTAAAAAGCAAATGGATTACTCTAATAAGAAAGTCGTTATAGAACTTCAGAACGTCAGAAGGGAGTTTATTGTAGGAAACGAAAAGGTGCATGCCTTACGCGGCGTGTCGTTCAAAATACACGAAGGTGAGTTTGTAACTATAATGGGTACATCCGGATCTGGCAAATCTACGTTGCTTAATCAGTTGGGATGTCTCGATACTCCTACAAGCGGTGAATATTTGCTCGACGGCGTTTCGGTGAGAAAAATGAGCCGTCGCGAACGTGCCGTGTTGCGCAACCGTAAAATCGGATTCGTTTTTCAGAGTTACAATCTGCTGCCAAAAACCACAGCCGTTGAGAACGTTGAGCTGCCTTTGATGTATAATTCAAGCATAAGTGCAAAAGAGCGGCACGAGCGCTCTGTCGAAGCACTACGGACAGTAGGTCTGGGCGAACGTCTGTATCATAAATCAAACCAGATGTCGGGCGGTCAGATGCAACGCGTAGCCATTGCACGCGCTTTAGTGAACAATCCCGCCGTTTTGCTGGCAGACGAAGCGACTGGAAACCTTGACACACGCACATCTTTCGAGATTCTTGTGCTGTTCCAGGAACTTCATGCTCAAGGACGCACGATTATTTTCGTAACTCACAATCCGGAGATAGCGCAATACAGCAGCCGGAACATAACACTGAGAGACGGTCAGATCAAATCCGACACGATAAATGAGAACGTCTTGTCGGCAAAAGAGGCCCTGAGTAAAATACCCGTTCCTGTCGACGATTAAACAACATTATTATGAACATTCAGAATTTATTTCAAATAGCATTCCGCGCTATTGCTGCAAACAAGCTGCGCTCATTCCTCACAATGCTCGGAATAATAATCGGCGTAGCTTCGGTAATTACAATGCTTGCTATCGGACAGGGTTCAAAAAAGAGCATTCAGAAGCAGATTTCCGAAATGGGCTCCAATATGATTATGATACGGCCCGGTCAGGACAGAGGGCCTGGAGGAGCGCGCCAGGACGCAAGCGAAATGCAATCGCTCAAGCTGAAAGATTATCAGACGCTCGTCGACAATGCCAAATACCTTGCGGCAATAAGTCCGAGCGTAAACAGTTCGGGGCAGTTCATAAACGGAAACAACAATACCCCGTCAACATTATACGGCATAAGCAACGACTATCTCACCATACGCCAGCTTAAAATTGAAGAAGGAGAGGAATTTTCGGACGAGGACATCAAAACGAGCGCTAAAGTTTGCCTTATAGGAAAGACCGTTCAAGACAATTTGTTCACCAACGGCGAAGATCCTGTGGGAAAGGTAATACGATTCAACACTATTCCGCTAAAAATAGTAGGAGTGCTTAAATCCAAAGGCTACAACTCGTTCGGTATGGACCAGGACGATGTTGTTTTGGCTCCCTATACTACGGTTATGAAACGTGTGCTTGCCGTAACCTATCTACAGGGAATAAACGCTTCGGCCATAACCGAAGATATTACCGACAAGGCTATCGAAGACATAACGAACATTCTGCGTGAGAACCATAAGATTAAGCCGGATGAAAGCGGATATTACGAGGACAACTTCACAATCCGCAGCCAAAAGGAAATGTCGGAAATGATGAATTCCACATCCGATCTCATGACTACCCTACTCCTTGTCGTAGCCTGCATTTCATTGATAGTCGGAGGTATCGGAATTATGAACATCATGTATGTGTCAGTAACCGAACGCACTCGCGAAATAGGCCTTCGAATGTCGGTAGGAGCCCGCGGAATAGACATATTGAACCAGTTTCTTATAGAAGCCATATTGTTGAGCGTTACCGGTGGTGTTATCGGCATTATATTCGGCATAGGCGCTTCGATAGGAGTGAACATATTTGCGAAATGGCCTGTGTTCATACAACCGTGGAGCGTCTTCGTAAGTTTCCTCGTATGTACGGCAACGGGAATTTTCTTCGGCTGGTATCCCGCAAAAAAAGCGGCAAGTCTTGATCCTATCGAAGCTATAAGATATGAATAACTTTTTGTTAAAGACAACTACTTGTGCATACTTTAAATTCAAACGACATCTAATAATATAAGCACAAATCACCTTTTTAAAACATGAATTCTATAGATAATCCATACAGGGCGGAAACCGACGTTTCTTTGCCCACCTGACAAAATGTCATGCGGTTTTTTCCATGCCGGCAAAAAGCGTCAGGAAAATTATCTCAGACATATTTTAAAATATCTCAGAGATAATTCAAAATATGTCTGAGATAATTTTTTCTACATGCGGGAGAAGTTTTTCCTCGTGCTGGAGGGAAGTTGCGGGCACCTGACAAAAATGTCATGTTATGAAAAGTCCAGAACCGTTTTTCGTGTTACAGCTGCTGAAAAGCGGCGGGTGTATCTGCCGGAAAGCGTGTAGGCAACTGGTTATCGTTTGTAATAAGCATTTATTCTTTTCAAGAAAAAATTATACTTTAGCGGCAAGTCAAATACAATGAAGAAAATATCACCGTCCGGTATCGTTGAAATAACCATACACATATTAGCATGGCTATTCGTGTTTACGTCCCCGCTGTTCTTCAACCACGGTCAGGGAGGTATTGATATAGTGGCATATTTAAGGGGATCGGTATTCCCTATGATGCTGTTCATTATTTTCTACGCCAACTATTTTCTGTTCGTTCCCCGAATGTTCATGAAAGGCGAAAAGCGTGGATTCTTTATTGCTGAAATATTACTTATAGTTGCAGCAACGGTTTTCATGCAAGAAATTCAGAATTTTTTTCCTCATATAAACAAACATATACACAAGGATAATTTCTATATACCTCCACGCTGGCTATTTATAGTTCGCGATATTGCGATAATGGCTCTCGCAGCCGGTTTCGGGTTTGCCATTCGTTTGAGCAACCAGTGGCATAAAGCAGAAGCCGCACGCAAGGAAGCCGAACTTGGGCGGCGAGAAGCGGAACTTAAAAACCTGCGTAACCAAATCAATCCCCATTTTCTACTAAACACACTCAACAATATTTACGCTTTGACGGCATTTAATGCGGAACGAGCACAATCCACCATTCAGGAACTATCCCGTCTGTTGCGTTATGTGCTATATGAAAGCCAAAGTGAGTTTACCACTCTTTCCAAAGAAACCGACTTCCTGAAATCTTATATTAATTTAATGCGAATACGCATACCACGGAATGTGGATCTTCGTGTTGACTTGGACGAAGCTGCCGAAAGTCAGGAACAAATAGCCTCGCTGATTTTCATTTCCTTAGTAGAAAACGCTTTCAAGCACGGAATAAGCCCTACGGAGAACAGTTTTATCAATATTTCGCTAAAAGTCAATACCGAAGACGGAATCATAGACTTTCTATGCTCCAACTCCAATTATCCCAAGAATAGTAGCGACCTTAGCGGCAACGGTGTGGGACTTAAAGGTGTAGATTCACGCTTGAAACTCATATATCAAGGCAAATACAGTTGGGAAAAGGGCGTTAATGAAGATAATACTGTCTACACTTCACATTTGATTATCAAAATATAAAACCATGAATATTTCCTGTGCCATTATAGACGACGAACCTCTCGCTCTCGACTTGCTCGAAGATTACGTAAACCGCACGCCTTTCCTCGAACTTAACGGTAAATACTCGAGTGCAATCGAGGCTATGGAAAAAACGAAATCGAATAAAGTCGATTTGATGTTTCTCGACATTCAGATGCCCGGACTTAGCGGCATGGAATTTTCTCGGATGGTCGATCCGCATACCCGCATAGTATTCACGACAGCATTCGAGCAGTACGCGCTCGACGGGTTCAAAGTAAATGCTCTCGATTACCTGATGAAACCTATTAGTTATGCTGAATTCCTTAATTCGGCCAACAAAGCCTTGCAATGGTTCGAATTGGCGGGCAAAGAAAGCAAGGAAACCGCAACTACAAACGGGCCACAATCAACGGAAGACGATAAAATCTTTGTCAAAAGTGAGCACCGCCTCGTGGGAATTAAGTTGTCCGACATATTGTATTTCGAATCGCTGAAAGATTATGTGCTTATTTACGTGCAAGGAATGGCAAAGCCTATATATACCCTTTCGAGTATGGCTTCAATCGAAAAGAATCTGCCGGCAGGTATGTTTATGCGCGTACACAGGTCGTACATCATTCCACTTTCAAGAATAAGTTTACTCGAAAGCGACAGCGTAATCGTTGCCAATAAGCATATTCCTATTTCAAAGCTCTACCGCCCTGTCCTTCAGGAATATCTTTCGCGCCATACGATATAGAAAAAACTGTCCGTTGCTCATTTCCATGCCGACAACCGGCCTTATAATCGGTAAAACTCCTACAAATCTTTTTCAGTATCCTAACAATAGCTATCATTTTTAAACTACGGCAAGCATGGTTATCATATTTTCTCGCTATATTTGCTGCAAATAAGATTCCGAAAACTCAAAAAACGATGAAAAAGATAATTCTGACATTAGCATTCCTTCTACCCATTGCCGTTTCGGCGCAAAAAACCGATATACCCAAAAAATATGCAGCCGGAACAGTTCCTGTGGTAGACGGGTCGGTAGTATTTTCAAAAGAATATACAGTAAATAACAAGACAAGCGAACAAATATACGATTCCCTGCTTGCCTATGCAGAAGCACTTACGAAAAGTGAAGACGCATTACCGCAAAGCCGTATTTTCACAAACGACAAGGCGAACAACCTGCTTGTTGTAAACATGGAGGAATGGATGTATTTCAAGAAAAAAGCATGGGTAACCGATCGCACCCGTTTCTATTATCAACTTCTCTATCAGGTAAGAGACGGAGGCTTTACCGTAACAATGCGCAACATCCATTATCTTTATGAAGAAGAGCGCGATATAAACGGAGGTTTTCAGTACGATGCCGAGACATGGATTACAGACGATGTGGCGTTGGTTAAAAATGGAACGAAGTTATCACGTTTGAGCGGCAAGTTCCGCACTTTCACAATCGACCGCAAAGACGAATTGTTCAGTCAATCGAATGTCGCAGCCGGCGGTAAAAGAACAAAAAAAGTACGCCGCATAATATACGAGGACGAAGAAGAATGATGAATACGCCCTTTTATAAAACCAACGGATCCGCTTCTTAAATAGGCGGACCCGCTGCTATTTAATGGTGGAATGCGTTTATCCGCCGATCTTCCCACAAGTAAAAATTATTTTCGCCGAAAATAATTTTTCTTTTTTTGTTATGGTAAAAAAATTCCCGTAGTAAATTGAAAATACAAGGGAGATAATTTGAAATATGTCTGAGATATTTTAAAATAT
>OHBJ01000981.1_pt1 | contig 19427 bp, 16 predicted proteins | sample 1577241 | NCBI WGS metagenome assembly OHBJ01 (sample SAMEA3541594, study PRJEB24748) | human gut metagenome | biome: human gut; feature: human-associated habitat; material: faeces | place: China | collected 2012 | reverse complement strand
CGGAGGGCGGGTTTTTTACAGGTTTCTTTTCGGGTTATCGGTCAGACCGAGGATATAATCCACGGACACATGATAGAGCTGCGACAGGCGGATGAGGATATCCGTCGGTACGTCACGCTGGCCGAGCTCATAGTTGCTGTATACCTGCTGCGAGCAGTTCAGATACGCCGCCAGATCTTTCTGCTTCATATCGTGGTCCTCCCGCAGATCGCGCAAACGGCAGTACATGCTACCACCTCCTGACAGGAGAAAGAATAGCGTACCGCATTTTGTTGTATTGACTTTTACTGCAAATTGCGGTATTATCATCCTACAGAGGTAACATTTCCACTTTTCAGAGAAACGAAACAAAGGGGAGGAAACGCATGAGCTGTCCATTTTACTGGTACAATCACCATTACGCCTGCCGGAAGAGCGGAAAGGACGTCAACGAGGACACCTACTATAAGTACTGCCGCAACTACGATTACGACGACTGCCCCATCTACAAGGGCAACGACTCCAGCGGCTGCTTCCTGACATCAGCCTGCACCGAGGCACGCGGTCTGCCGGACGACTGCCACGAGCTGACGGTGCTGCGCAGCTTTCGTGACGGATATCTCCGTTCCCAGCCGGAGGGCGAAGCGGAGATCGCGGAATATTACGCCGTCGCTTCGCGGATCGTTGCGTCGATCCAGCAAAGGCCGGACAGAACGGACATTTTCGAAACGATTTACCGGGATCTCGTCGCCCCCTGCGTTTCGATGATTGAGCAAGGCAAGCGCGAGGAGGCGCATTTTCTCTATCGCGCCTATACAAAGAAACTGGCCTTGCAATATATGTAAAAAGAAAAAGGAGAATTACTATGCCTGTTAACGGAAGCGCGTTGTATCTCTGGAAAACATTTCGGTTTCCAAACGGTCTAAAGGTTTCCTCTCAGGAGGATTTTGAAAATCGCATTCTCTCAAGAGCCGAGCAAGCGGGTATACGTTGCTTTATCTCGCACGAGCAAATGTCTATGGATTCCTTTACTTACTTCATCGGACTGAATGTTACGGATTGTATACTTATCAGTGAATTTCCATCCGGCAACAAAAAGCGCGGTCTGATCGGTTCATTCTTCAATCGCATCGTTGAAGGAAACAACGGAGATTTCGTGATCACGTTTTCCGATGAAGGAAATTACCGCTTTATGAATGTTTCCAGAAGCACTTCTCACGGCTCTCTGCTCGATCTATGTGAAGGGGCCTCGTCCGAAACAGAGCCGGTACGTTCCAATTGGACAACCGTTATGGAAGACATTCTCGAAGATGTAGTGCGCAGCTGTCAATAAAATAGATAAGCCCTCCGAGTTGATCGGAGGGCTTTGCTTTCATTCTTCCCGGCACTTCTTTTTCGCACGCCGTACAAACGATTCACGAAAAGCTATCCTTTGTGCCTTTGGAATTATAGGAATTATTCGTTCCCATCGTCATCGTCTCCGCTGTCCTCTTCGTCCTTCTGAAGAAGCACCTTGCGGACGAGGATGACCGCCACGGCGATCACCGCCACGGCCAGCACGCCGATGATGACGAGAAGCACCGTATTCGTCTTTTTGGCGGGCTTTGCCGGCGTCTCTTCCTCACCGGTATCCGTACCGGCGGGGATGGGCTGGATGGTCTCATAGCCGCAGACGGAGCAGACGCCCTTCTGCTCGCCGTCCTCGGTCGCGGTGGGGGCTTTCAGTACGGTCCAGGTGTAGGTATGGAACGCTTCGTCGCCGTGCTCGCCGCAGGTGCACTGGTGCCAGTGGGAGAGATCGTTATGCTCCCAGACGCTCGAGAAGCTGTGCGTGTGCGTCTTGGTGGCGGTGAACGTCACAGGAACGGTGTTGGAGTAATAGGGATCGGAGGTCGTACCGTTGCCGGTGAGCTGAACGCTTACACGGTAATACGTCGTTCCCTCGGTCTGTTCGGGCTTATAGCTGGAATTCGTCGCGCCGGGGATGGCCTTCATGGCGGCGGTGCTGTTCGTCGCGGCGCTGTACCACTGGTAGGTGATCGTGCCGCCGTCGCTGGATGTTACCTGAATGGAGAGAATGAAGTTCGGGTTCTCATCCACGGCCATCGTGCCGCCGACAGGCTGCGTGATGATGCTGAGCGATGCCGCCTTTTTTGTCACGGTGACGCTCGCCGTGCCGGAGAGCGTCTCGCCGCCCTCGCTCTTGAAGAGGCAGGCGACCTTCCAGCCGTTCATATCATAGGGGATGTTGGTGAGCGTGAGCGTTTCGCTGTCGCCGCCGGAGATGCTCAGCGTCGGGAACGCGGTACGCGCGGCGGTATAGTCATAGACCTGCGTGCCGTCGGCGCTGATGATGCGCCAGAGGTAGCTCGTCGCGCCGTCGGCTCGGGCGATGAAGATCGCGCGGCCGCCCTCGGTGACGGTCTCGCCGGTCGGATTTTTCGTCGTTACGGGCGCTGCGGGCTTGGCATTCACGGTGATGCGGCAGAAGGAGGTTGTAACGGCGCCGGCATCGTTTACGAACTGGCAGTAGATATCCGCGCCGTTATACTCCATCGTGGCCGCGACGGAGAGAGAGGCCGTCGTCGCGCCGTCAACGGGCTTGGGGGCTTCGTCGCCCTTCTTATAGTACCACTGTATACCCGCCGCGCCGGTCGCTCCGGCGGTGAGCGCGATGGTGTCGCCCTCGGTCAGCGTCTGGCTGGTGGTACTCACATCCTGCGTGAGAACGGGCTTGGAGAGCACCGTCACGGTGCAGACGGAGGACTGGGTATTTCCCGCTACGTTCTGCACAAAGCAGTAAAACGCCGCGCCGTTGATCGAGGCGTCCACGGAAGCGATCTGGTAAGTATTCGAGGTCTGTCCCTCCACGGGCGTATCGCCCTCCGGGTGGACACGGTACCACTGGTAGGACAGCTCCCCGCCCGTCGCCTCTACGGTGAGCGTGAGCGTCTGCCCTTCGATCACGGTGAGCGCCGCGGGTACGTCGGTATTGATGACAGGGGCGTCATCCGCCAATGCCGTCGTGCCGAGCGCGGCGAACAAAAGCGCCGCCATCAAAACGGCAAAGAGTCGCTTTGAAATAAGTTTACGCATAATGAAGTCTCCTTCCCCGCGCCTTGCGGCGCAGGTCGAATAGTTCCGGTTTTCTGTTCTGTTTATTAGACGTGCAAAAGCCGCAAAAAGTTTTCGGAACCCTTAAAAAATGTCCCGAAGCGTCATTGTAGCGTTTCGGGACACCTTTGTCAATCTAATTATATGCGCATCAGCCGAGCTGACGGAGCGATTCCTCGAGATTGGCAATGAGCGCTTCAAGCTTTTCGGCACGCTCGCGCTCCGTGGCGACGACGTTGGCGGGAGCGCGGGAGACGAAGCTCTCGTTCGAGAGCTTGCGGCGCTGGTTTTCGAGGAAGCCGCGGTTCTTTGCAAGCTCCTTTTCCAGCCGTTCGCGCTCCTTGTCAAGATCGACAAGCTCGCTCATCGGCAGGAAGCAGCGCGCATCCTTCGTCACGATGCTTACCATTTTGTCGGCGTCGGCGGGGACATCCTCCGAAACGATCACTTCACCGGCATACGCCAGACGGCAGAGATAATCGCGGCCATTCTCAAAGGCTTCGCGTTCCTCAGTGACAATATAGAGGTGCGGGCGCTTGGACGGCGGGACGTTCATCTCGCTGCGGCGGCTGCGGATGGCGCGGATGGCCTCCATGACCTTTTCAAAGCGCGCGCTCTCCGCCGGGAAGGCCATATCCTCGCGATAAACGGGGTACGGCTGCACCATGAGCGCGTCGCCCTCGTGCGGCAGCGCCTGATAGATCTCCTCGGTGATGAACGGCATGAACGGATGGAGCAGCTTGAGCGTTTCGGTGAGCACATACAGCAGCACCTTCTGCGCCTGCACGCGGGCCGTCTCGTCCTCGCCCGTCAGACGGGCCTTGGTGAGCTCGATGTACCAGTCGCAGAAGCTGTCCCAGATGAAGTCATAGATCTTCTGCGCGGCGATGCCGAGCTCGTACTTATCGAGATTCTCGCCGACCTCGCGGGCCAGCTCGTTGAACCGGGAGAGGATCCACTTGTCCTCCAGCTCAAGCGTTTCGGGCAGCTCGTTTTTGTCGATCGTGAGATTCATCATCACGAAGCGGGAAGCGTTCCAGAGCTTGTTGGCAAAGTTGCGCATCGCCTCGCAGCGCTCCGGGAAGAAGCGCATGTCGTTTCCGGGCGAGTTGCCGGTGATGATGTTGAAACGGAGCGCGTCCGCGCCGTAGGTGTTGATGACCTCGATGGGATCGACGCCGTTTCCGGCGGACTTGGACATTTTCTTGCCCTGCGGGTCGCGGATCAGGCCGTGGATGAGCACCGTGTGGAACGGGATCTTCTTCATATGCTCGCAGCCGGAGAAGATCATGCGCGCGACCCAGAAGAAGATGATGTCGTAGCCCGTGACGAGCACATCCGTCGGATAGAAGTAGTCCAGATCCGCCGTCTTGTCCGGCCAGCCGAGCGTGGAGAACGGCCAGAGCGCGCTGGAGAACCAGGTGTCAAGCACGTCGCTCTCGCGGCGGATGTTCTTGGAGTGGCACGCCTCGCACTCGCAGGCGTCGGTGCGGGAGACGGTCATATGGCCGCAGTCGCCGCAGTACCACACGGGGATCTGATGGCCCCACCAGAGCTGGCGGGAGATGCACCAGTCGCGCACGCTGTTCATCCAGTTGAGATACGTTTTGGCGAAGCGATCCGGCACGAACTTGATCTCGCCGTCTTCCACAACGCGGATGGCTTCCTTCGCCAGAGGCTGCATCTTCACGAACCACTGGTCGCTCGCAAGCGGCTCCACATCGTTATGGCAGCGGGAGCACGTGCCAACATTGTGGACGCACGGCTCAATGGACACGAGATAGCCCTGCTCCTCGAGCTCCTGCACGATAGCCTTGCGGGCCTCGTAGCGGTCCATGCCGTCCCACTTGTAGCCGCCGGTGATCTTGCCGTCGCCGTCGAGCATCAGGTACTGCGGCAGATCGTGGCGCAGGCCGACCTCAAAGTCGTTGGGGTCGTGGCAGGGCGTGATCTTCACGCAGCCGGTGCCGAACTCCATATCGGCGTGCTCGTCACCGACGATGGGGATCTCGCGCCCGACGAGCGGGAGCGTGAGCGTTTTGCCGATCATGTTCTTATAGCGCGGGTCCTCGGGGTTCACCGCAACGGCGGCGTCGCCGAGCATCGTCTCGGGACGGGTCGTGGCGACCTCCACGCTGCCGGAACCGTCCGTCAGCGGATAGCGGATATGCCAGAAGAAGCCGTTTTTCTCCACGTATTCGACCTCAACGTCGGAAAGGGCGGTCTTGCAGTGCGGACACCAGTTGATGATACGCTTGCCGCGGTAGATATATCCCTTTTCGTACAGGCTGCAGAACGCCTCGCGCACGGCCTTGGCGCACTGCTCGTCCATCGTGAAGCGCTGGCGCTCCCAGTCGCACGAAGAGCCGAGCGTTTTGAGCTGCTCCACGATGCGGTCGCCGTAGTGCTGCTTCCAGTCCCACACACGGTCCAGGAACTTTTCGCGGCCGAGATCGAAGCGCGTGAGGCCCTCCTTGCGGAGCTCGGCCTCCACCTTGGTCTGCGTGGCGATGCCGGCGTGGTCAACGCCCGGCAGCCACAGCGCGCAGTACCCGCTCATGCGCTTCCAGCGGATGAGCACGTCCTGGATCGTCTCGTCGAACGCGTGGCCGAGATGGAGCTGGCCGGTAACGTTCGGTGGCGGGATCACGATGGTGAACGGCTTCTTGTCCGGGTCACGCTCAGCGTGGAACCAGCCGCCGTCCGTCCAGTAGCGGTAGATCTTGCTTTCCACCTGCTTGGGATCATAAATCTTCGGCAGTTCTTTCATTCTTATTCCTCCAAACAAAAACGCCCCGGAGACAACCTCCGGGGCGCAAAAACTTACGCGGTACCACCCGATTTCCGCTTTACTGAAAGCGGCACTCGTATTCTCTGTAACGGGAGAACCCGTCCGTTTCTACTTTGTTCAAAACGGCTGCTCCGGGGCGACCTTCGGCTGCGGCTTCCCAAGGGCTTGCACCAACCGCCCTCTCTCTGCGTTCCGCCGGGAGCCTACTCCTCCCCTTCTGCGCTTTTTACCAAATCAATATACCGTTATTTGTTTTATTTGTCAAGCCTTACTCCATGCGGCTCGGTGTGCGCACAAGGCCGCTGCGGTAGGCCGCGAGCAGCTTTTTGAGATCGGCAATGCGCCGCTCCACATCCGCGCCGCCGTCGGTATCGCGCACGCGAAGCCGGTCGGGATACTGCTCGATCATAATTGTGCGGGAGAGGACGTCCGCGCTCTCGCGCGCTGCGGTGTCCGGGTCGAAGGGCTGATGCTCGGCGAGATACAGCTCGTGCGAGGAATACACCAGCGTATAGCCGCAGATGCCCGTCACGGGCTGGTACGCCTTCGAGAGACCGCCGTCGATGTTGATGAACTTGCCGTTGGCCTTGATGGGCGTGTCGCCCTTCGTTTTGCGCACGGGGACGTGGCCGTTGATAATGTGGCCGCGCTCGAAGTCCACGCCGAACTCGGAGAGGATCGTGCGCGCCGTCTCCTCACTGTTCCAGAGATCGTAGTACGGATTCTTCTGCTCCGTTCGGGCCTCCGGATCGTCGAGGAACGTGCGCTCGAACGTTGCGATCTTGTCCTTGCCGTTGAGCGGAGAATACGGCCCGCACCAGAGATACCAGAGAAGATCGGTGTTCTCCATACGGCGGTCGTACATCGCCGTGCGGCACAGCCGGTCGCAGGCATCCATGAGCGACTTTCCGAAATATGTTTTGTCACCCATCGTCACGCGCGTAAAGCTGCCGTCCGGCTCCATGGGGATGCAGCCGTGGTAGAGGAGGTTGCCGTTGCACACACGGTACATCGCGCCCTTTTCCAGCAGATACCGGATATGGGTCTGCAGCTTCTCGCTGCGCAGGAAGGACAAAACGAGCTGATCGACGAGCTGCTGCTCGCGCTCGGAGAGGCGATAGGGATCCGCGGGATCGACCGTGGGGAGCGAAATGTCGTTCGTGCGGTATATCTTGCCGCCGAGCGTGACCGTTCCTTCGGAGCGGACGAGCTCTCCGAGGAGGAGCCGTCCGTCCATTTTATATTCCGGGTGGCGCAGGATGAGCTGGCCCTCCAGCTTGAACTGGATGACCGTGATGGCCTTGAGGAGCTTGGCGGTAACGTCGCTGTTTTCCGCCACGCAGTCGGTCACGTGCGTCGGGAGGAAATTCGTGCAGGGATCGTCGCCGTACTGCTCCATGGCGAAGAGTGCGAGCGGGCGGACGTTCAGGCCGTAGCCGTCCTCGAGCATATCAAAGTTGCCGTACTTGAGCGAGTTTCGCAGGGCGTTCGCAATGCACGCGGGGTTGCCCATGGCCGCGCCCATCCAGAGAATGTCATGGTTGCCCCAGACGAAGTCCACGCCGTGCATGTCCATGAGATCGTCCATGACCATCTGCGCGGCGGGGCCTCGGTCAAAAACGTCGCCGACGATGTGCAGCTGGTTTACCGTCAGGCGGGAGATGAGATTCGCGAGCGCCACGATGAACCGGTCGGCAATGCCGGTCTCGATCACGCTGTTGATGATGCTTTCAAAATACCTGCGCTTGTTGGGATCGTGCTCGTCGGAGTCAATGAGCTCTTCGATAATATAGGCATATTCCTTCGGCAGACGGGCGCGCACCTTGACGCGGGTATATTTGTCCGTCGCCTGCCGGCAGACGGCCACAAGACGGTGGATCGTCACGCGGTACCAGGAATCGGAGTGCGCTGCGGCGGCAAGCTCCCGCTCGGGGTAATAGAGCAGCCGGGCGAGCGAATTTTTCTCCTCCTCGCCGAGAAGATCGCCGAAGCTGTCGTTGATCTTGTCGTGGATCGCGCCGGAGGCGTTTTTGAGAATATGGGAGAAGTATGTATACTCGCCGTGGATATCGCTCATGAAGTGCTCGGTCGTTTTCGGCAGCTCCAGAATGGCCTGCAGCCGCACGATCTCCGCCGCCGTAGCGGGGATGCTCGGAAAGCTCTTGGAAAGAAGCTCCAGATATTTGATCTCGCTCTCGTTCATGCCTTTTTCTCCCGGCTCCTTTCCTCGATATACTGCGCGGCGCTGAGCGCGGCGATGTTCCCGTCGCCGACGGCCTTGGCGATCTGGTAGGGCTTGCCGGTGCAGTCCCCGGCGGCGAAAACGCCGGCAACGGAGGTTTTCATCGTCGCCTTATCCACGGCGACATGCACGCCGTCCATGGCAAGCCCCGCGAGCAGCGTATCGGGCGCCGCGGCCGGGCGGAGGATGAACACCGCCTCGCACGGATGCTCTTCGCCGTTCACGGAAAGCGCCGTGACGCGCTCCTGCCCGAGCACGGCGTACTTCGCCGTGCGGCTCGTGAACATTTCAACTTCGCAGCCCATCGCGCGCAGAAGCTCCGCTTCCTCTTTCGTATCGGACGTAAAGCCCACGACGCAGACCTTTTTTCCGCGATAGAGCATTCCGTCGCACGTGACGCAGTAGCTCACGCCGCGGCCAAGGTAGTCCCGCTCGCCGGGGAAAACTTTTCCGGCGGCAACGCCGGTGCAGAGGATGAGTGTTTCCGCCTCGCAGAAGTCCGCGCCGTAGATCACGCCGAAGCCGTCGCCGAGGGGGGCGATCGACGTGGCACGGCCGTGAAGGATTTCCGCGCCCGCGTCGAGCGCCTGATGTTCCATAGCTTCGAGCAGCGCGCGGCCGGAGATATCCGGACAGCCGGGGTAATTGGTAATCCTGCTTGCGCGGGAGAGCGGGATATCGTCGATCCCGCCGGAGAGGATCGCGGCGGTCTTCCCTCGCGCGCGCAGCGTGAGCGCCGCGGAGACAGCCGCCGGGCCGCCGCCGAGGATCACGGCATCATATTTCATATGGTATACTCCTGTCGTTTGTTCCGCCAAAGGGCGGAAAGATTCATAGCGCTTCTATTATCCAATAATTCTGTTGTAATTTCAAGCGTTGACGTGTATAATAATTTTCATTCATTCAGCTTTCATAAAATGGAGAGAGTCAATATGGAAGAGATCAGAGAATCCAGCAATTTTATTCGTGATTTTGTCGCCGAGGACATTGCCCCCGGCGGACGGTTTGCCGGAAAAACGGTGCACACCCGTTTCCCGCCCGAGCCGAACGGCTATCTGCATATCGGCCACTGCAAGGCGCTGTGCATCGACTTCGGCACGGCGGAGAAGTTCGGCGGTCTCTGCAATCTGCGCATGGACGACACCAACCCCGCCAAGGAGGACACCGAGTTCGTCGATGCCATTCAGGAGGATATCCGCTGGCTCGGCTTCGACTGGGGCGACCGCTTTTTCTACGGCTCGGACTACTTTGAAAAGACCTACGAGCTCGCCGTCGGCCTCATCAAAAAGGGTCTCGCCTACGTCTGCGAGCTGACGCCCGAGGAGTTTTCCGCTTACCGCGGCGACACGACGCACCCCGCCGTCAGCCCTTACCGCGACCGCCCGGTCGAAGAATCGCTCGATCTCTTCGCGCGGATGCGCGCCGGGGAGTTCCCCGAAGGCAAGTATACGCTGCGCGCGAAGATCGATCTCGCAAGCGGCAACTTCAACATGCGCGACCCGGTGCTCTACCGCATCCGCTACATTGAGCACCACCGGCAGGGCACGAAGTGGTGCATCTTCCCGATGTACGATCTCGCCCACCCCATTCAGGACGCGCTTGAGGGCATCACGCACTCGCTCTGCTCGCTCGAATACGAGGATCACCGCCCGCTCTACAACTGGGTCATCGAGAACTGCGACGTGCCGTCCAAGCCTCGCCAGATCGAGTTTGCCCGTCTCGGCATCAACTATACCGTGATGAGCAAGCGCAAGCTGCGCCGCCTTGTGGAAGAGGGCCGCGTGTCCGGCTGGGACGATCCCCGGATGCCGACGCTCTGCGGTCTGCGCCGCCGCGGCTATACGCCGCACTCCATCCGCGATTTTACCGACCGCATCGGCGTTTCCAAGGTCACGTCCACGGTGGACTACTCGCTGCTCGAAAGCTGCCTGCGCGACGACTTAAACGCGAACGCCAAGCGCGTTATGGCGGTGCTCCGCCCCGTGAAGCTCACGATCACGAACTATCCCGAGGGGCAGACCGAGCTTTTCGATGTCGAAAACAACCCCGTCGCCGAAAACGCCGGCACGCGCCCGGTCTCGTTCTCCCGCACGCTCTGGGTCGAGCAGGACGATTTCATGGAAGAGCCGGTCAAGAAGTATAACCGCCTCTATCCGGGCAACGAGGTGCGTCTCAAGGGCGCGTACATCGTCCGCTGCACCGGCTGCGTGAAGGACGCGGACGGCAACGTGGCGGAGATCCTCTGCGAATACGACCCCGAGACCCGCGGCGGCAACACGCCCGACGGACGCAAGGTGCGCGGCACGATCCACTGGGTGGACGCGAACAACTGCGCCGACGCCGAGGTCCGGCTCTACGATATGCTCTTCTCCGATCCCGAACCGGACGCCCCCGGCAAGGACTTCATCGACTGCCTGAACCCCAATTCGCTCGAGACTCTCACCGGCTGTAAAGTCGAAAAATCGCTCGAGGACTGCACCGCCACGGATCGCTTCCAGTTCCTCCGTCTCGGCTACTTTGCGCCGGACAACAAGGACAGCGCCCCCGGCCATCTCGTATTCAACCGCGCCGTCGCGCTCAAGGATTCCTTCAAGAAAGACTAAAATACGCAAACGCAGCAGCTCCGTGATATGGAGCTGCTGCGTTTTGATTACCTCCATCTGAGGAGGGAGGTGGATTTTGCCATAGTCAAAAGACGGAGGGAGAGATATTCCGCGCGGAAAAGTTACCTTTTCTCTCCTTCAGTCTCGCTTCGCTTGACAGTTCCCTCAAGGAGGGAGCCTTTTAAGTGCCCAAATCGATCCACATGGCAGGGCGGACACAATCACTGTTACCCCGGACTCCATTACCATAACAGTTGACATCACCGCTGACACTGACATAAGCAGCACCGTCTTGACGGCCGCCGGGTGACCGCAACCACCAAAAGCATGTAGTTGCACCATCTTTGGCATAGTTGCTGCTTGTTTTCGCTCCATTTGATTTTGCGTAAGCCGTCGGAACACACATTCTCGCTTCATGACTGCTAAAGTATTTGTTTGCCTCCGCAATACTGAGCAAGAACACCTTATCCGTCGTAGGATTTCCTGAATCTGTGTCGTGCTCGGGATTCTTATCTGCAAATACCGTCACCGCGAGGATCATGTCTTTTTCTCCGTCTGAAAACGCTGCATTAAAAAACCTTTCATTCAGCCATTGACGCAATGTACTTTTCTCCCACGTTATGCTTGTGAGTTCTATATTATACGGTTGGCAGTCCAGAGCGTATTGGCTAGTAATAAGTAGCCGGTTTTCCTCCTTTGCAAGCACGAGCCATTCGATATCTTCTTTGCCGTTGGATGTATCGTTATCCTGCTCATATGAGCCGAAGAAGATTGTATCGCCTACAGCTGCGCTCTCTAAAACAGATTTATAGCGTTGATACGTTGCATTTATCCGCTGAGTTTTACTATCTTTATAATTCAGCCCGTTCAGAAGCGACAATGCTGTTTCATAGTCCTGCTCGTTGACGCACTCCATCGCCCGATCATATTTGTTCTCCGCGATTGCTTCGTTGTTTCCAATCTCTTCAAGCAGCGCATATGCAAAATCATAATCTCGCGCATCGATTGCCTTCATTGCTCGATCGTATTTGTTCTCCGCAATCGCCTCCGTTTTTCCAAGTTCCTCCAGCATCGCATAGGCCGAATCGTATTCCCCGGCATTGATCATGCCCATGGCTTTGTTATACCTCTGTTTTGGGATGATCACCTGCGTCAAAAGAATCCCAAACGCAATGCATACGCAAATGACTGGGATTGTGATCGCCGCGATTTTCTTTTTACGCTTGATCCTTGCAGCGGCTTCTTCCTTCGCTATCCTGCGAGCGGCTTCGGCCTTCTCTTCGGCCTTTTTCCGTGCGGCGGCTTCCTTCTCCAGCCGCTCATCCTTTTCTGCCGTCAGCGCTTCGCGGTCAAACGACAGCAACTCCGATCTTTTATTTCCGCAGGTGTGGCAGAGGCCTTCATCCGCACGGCACAGCGCACCACACGCGCAAAACCAGACATCCTTATATGCTTCCGGGAACACCTTTGCTCTGACGCCGTATTTTATCTGGTACTGCTTCACAAGTTCGCTCTCGCCAAGCGTCTCAGCAAGAAGCTTCGGGTGCGGCAGAGCCGTCTGCTCTTCCCCGGCGTAGTTCCAGATGGTATTGTCGGCAAAGCCGACACAGGTGACTGCGGCGGTAAAGACACGCGCCGCCGCGTCTGGCAGCGGGATGAGCACCTTCTGACCGAATTCCGCGTCCCGCTCGACCGCCAGATCAAGATATTTCTTTTCCACCGTGCCGTCTATGATCTTGCCGAAGGCGTCGTATGCCGTAAGACAGACAACGGCGGCTTTTATCACCTTGCAGCTGATATTTTTGATCTTGAGCTGAGCAAGCACCGCTCCGGTTCGGTTATCTTTGAGCAATGCACCCGCGGAAATGACGATTGGGGAACCTTCGGAATACAGATTTTCTTCCAGTGCGAAGAGGCGCGTATATCTCTCACTCATGTCCGGACCTCAAATCTCCGGGATCTCGTCGTCGCTCATCGGCAGACCGCTGGACGCCGCGCCCGTTCCGCCGCGCCGATCAGGCAGCGCGATGACCATTGAGATACCGACCGCGCCAAACAGGAACGTCCACCAGAAATACTTCTTGCTTGTATACCCCTTTTCGTTCGCGATATACTCAAATTCCTTTCCGATGTAATACGCCACTACGGGCACTACGATCACTGCAATAATAATAACCGCTACCATAGATTTACCCTCCCTATATCTTTTTCTTCGGGAAAACGTATAAACCCATTATAATATACACACATATATATGCAAGCCCAAAAACGCGTTTTTCGCGGATAAACGGCGGCGTCTCAAAAGAGACGCCGCCGCGAACTTGTCTTATTCGATTTACAGAATGGCCCGCCGGGATCTTATGCCGGTCTTACGACCAGCCGCTCGATCAGGCCGTCGGAGCTGAATTCCGTGATGGTGGCCAGTGCGCGGACATGATAGCCGTCATAGACGGCATAGTAGTAGGCCTGCGTGTCGCTGACGATACGGGCATCGGTGATACGGAAGTGGCGGAACAGGAAGCGGTTGTGGTAGAACATATCGATGGCCTCGGGGCCGTAGGTGCTGACCAGAGGCTTGCCCGCATCGCGGGGGCAGTGGTCAACGAAAATGGCCGTGGGAGAAAAGAGCTTGCTCAAAGCCAGCGCGTCCTGGTCGAGCAGAGCGTCCACATACTGTCGAATCAAAGTCATGGGTTTCGCCTCCTTAGTAAACTTTCTCGCTGTTGAGCAGAGCGTCGGTGCCGCCGTCTACAAACATGATGTTGCCGTTGACGCCGTGGGCCGCCGGGGACACCAGAAACACCAGCACATTGGCGATGTCCACGGGGTCGAGCAGCTGGTCGCCGGTCTGATAGTTGATGGGAATGGGAAGTCCCGCCAGCGCCGCCGTAGCGCGGTCGCCCATGGCGGCGGTGAGAGGCGTCCGGACGTTGCCGGGAGCCACCGCGTTGATGCGCACGCCGTTGGCGCCCCAGCTGGCGGAGATGCGCCGTACCCAGCGGGCCAGCGCGTATTTGGTCGTGGCGTACAGACCCTGCGCCATGGTCATATTTGAGCCGTCATACTGCTCCAGAATGGACAGAATGCGGGCTTCGTTCCGGTCCTGGTTGCAGGCATAGTTGAGCATATCGCAGAGATCCATGTGCACGCCCCCCTGCGAGATGGTGTTCGATACGATGACCACGCAGCTGCCGCCCTTCTTTTTGAGCAGGTCATAGATACCGTAGGCCAGACTGGTGACGCCGAAATAGTTCAGCGAGAACATCAGCTTCATATCGCCGCAGGTACCAGCGACGCCGGCCACGCAGATCAGGCCGTCGATCCCCTCGGGGTGCCGCTCGTGGATCTTATCGATCACATCCTGCCGTCCCTCCTTGGTGGCAATGTTGGCGTTGATATCTCCGCCTTTCAAATCGACGTTGATCGTCTCATGTCCCTGGCTGCGCAGAATTTCTACCGTCTTGCCGCCGATGCCGCCGGAGCCGCCGGTGACTACATAAACTCCCATAAGTTGTCCGTGTCCTTTCCTCGGAATTGAAATAGAGAATCTTTCCTGTGTATATTATCATACACCGGTGTATATTATCATACATTCAACGGATAATGCAAGCCTCTAAACGGTCTTTCCCCTGTCCGAGCCGATGCGCTCGGTAGAAAACATCCCCGCTTTGATCCGGTTATTTGTGCATTTCACCGTTGACAGATGTAGCAGGGCATGATAATATACACGCCAGAAAAGACCTCTTTAAGTCGGTACAGAGCTGCCGGCAAGGCGTCGTAAGATGGGATTACGGTATCTTTATGCCGTGTCGCTGCGCCTTGTCCGGATTTGCCGGTCAAGGTTTTTTTGTTGCCAAAATGCCGGAAAGGATGTGGAACGCTATGAACTTCAAAGCGCAGATCATGGACGAAGCCGCCGTGGAGCGGACGCTTGTGCGTATCGCCCACCAGATCATCGAGAAGAATCACGGCACCGAAAATCTCTGTCTCATCGGCATCAAGACCCGCGGCATCCCTCTCGCCGAGCGTCTGGCGAAAAACATTGAAAAGATCGAGGGCGTCCGCGTCCCGGTCGGAAAACTGGATATCACGCTTTATCGGGACGATCTCACGCTCGTTGCCGATGCGCCCGTCGTTTCGGACACGCACATTCCCTTTGATGTAAAGGGGATGACCGTTGTGCTCTGTGACGACGTTATTTTTACGACCCGCACCGCCCGCGCAGCCATCGACGCGCTCATCTCTCTCGGCCGTCCGGCACGCATCCAGCTCTTTTCGCTCATCGACCGCGGCCACGCCGAGTTTCCGATCAAGCCGGATTTTGTCGGCAAGAACATCCCCACCTCCCTGCGCGAAATCGTCGCGGTGCGCCTCGCCGAGTGCGACGGCGAAACGGGCGTTTCCATTTATGAGAAAGAATAAATTTTTATAAGGAGAGAACGATTATGACAAAGAAACAAATCGGATCCGAACCCATTTACGACGCGCGCGCCCTCGGCACGCCGCGCATGCTGGTGCTCGGACTGCAGCACATGTTCGCCATGTTCGGCGCGACCGTCCTCGTCCCGGCGCTGACCGGCCTCGACGTCGCAACGACGCTGCTGTTCGCCGGCCTCGGCACGCTGCTGTTCCACCTGCTGGCCAAGGGCAAGGTTCCGGCCTTCCTCGGCAGCTCGTTCGCCTTCATCGGCGGCTATAACGCCGTGCGCACCATCGGCACGAATCCGGACGGCTCCGCGATCTATAATAATGACCTGCTGGCCTACGCCTGCTTCGGCGTCGCCATTGCCGGCCTGATGTACGTGATCCTGTCGACCCTGTTCAAGGTCTTCGGCGTCAAGAAAGTCATGCGCTACTTCCCGCCGATCGTCACGGGTCCGATCATCATCGCCATCGGTCTGACGCTGTCCTCTTCCGCCATCACCAACTGCCGTGCCAACTGGCTCATCGCCATCGTTGCGATCCTCATCGTCATCGGCTTCAATATGTGGGGCAAGGGCATGGCCAAGATCATTCCAATCCTGCTCGGCGTGCTCGGCTCTTACATCTTTGCCATCATCATCGACCCCGCGGAGCGTGCCTCCGTCGCCGCCGCCGTCAACAGTGCCAAGTGGTTCGGCCTGCCGATCGTGTGGAAAAACAGTGTGTTCCATCTCTTCGCCGGCCCGGTCGACAGCGGCATGCTCTGGTCTGCCGTGCTGACGATCGTGCCGCTGTCTCTGGCCACCATGGTCGAGCACATCGGCGATATCTGCGCCATCTCCTCCACCTGCGGCAGAAACTACATGGTCGACCCCGGCTTCCACCGCACCCTGCTGGGTGACGGTCTGGCCACCACGCTCGCTTCCCTCTTCGGCGCTCCGGCTAACACCACTTACGGCGAGAACACCGGCGTGCTCGCCCTGTCCCGCGTGTACGATCCGCGCGTGATCCGCATCGCCGCCTGCATCGCCATCGTCGTGTCCTTCTGCCCGAAGTTCGCCGCGCTCGTGTCCGCCATGCCGACGGCCACCATCGGCGGCGTGTCCCTCGTGCTCTACGGCATGATCTCCGCCGTCGGCGTGCGCAACGTCGTCGAGAACAAGGTCGACTTCACCAACACCCGCAACGTCATCATCGCCGCGCTCATCCTCGTGCTCGCCATCGGCATCACTTACTCCGGCAGCATCCAGATCGGCGTTGTGTCCCTGTCGGGTCTGGCTGTTTCTTCCATCGTGGGCATCCTGCTCAACGCCATCCTGCCCGGCAAGGACTACACCTTCGAGCAGAACGATCAGGGCGCGACCTCCGTGGACTTCAAGGTCTGATCGCAGCACAAGCAATATTAACATCAGCAAAAGCCGCCGCAGCAGCTCGCTGCGGCGGCCTCTTCGTTCCGTCTTCCACCACAGGACGCGATTGTTAAATTTGTGTCCGGTTTTTTCCAAAAAATCAGTTGTAGTTTCTGAAAAAATGCGTTATCATGAATTTGCTTAGGAGCAAAAAGGAACAAGAAATATCCATAAAAACGGAGGAGCAACATGAAATTTTCCAGCAAAATCGAAAAGTGCGGCCTCTCTCCCATGCGCAAATTCGCGCCCTACGCAAACGAGGCGGCGAAAAAGGGGAAGAAGCTCTACCACCTGAACATCGGCCAGCCCGATATCGCCACGCCCGAGGCCTATTTTGACGCCGTCAAGAGCTTCAGCCAGCCGGTGCTGGCCTACGCCCCATCCGACGGCGTGCCCGAGATGATCGACGCCGTCGTCAACTACTACGGCAAGATCGACGCGCCCATCACCAACAAGCAGGTGCTCATCACCACCGGCGGCAGCGAGGCGCTGCAGATCGCGCTCAGCTGCATCCTCGACGAGGGCGACGAGATCATCATCCCCGAGCCGTTCTACCCGAACTACAGCACGTTCGTCACGCTCACCGGCGCGACCATCCGCCCCATCACCACGACGCCGGAGGAAAACTACCGGTTTGCCATCCGTGAGCGCGTTGAAGCCTGCATCAACGAGCACACCCGCGCCATCCTCTTCACCAACCCCGGCAACCCGACCGGCACCATCCTCACCGAGGAAGAGCTCCGGCTCATGGCCGACATTGCCAAGGAGCATGACCTGTTCATCATCGGCGACGAGGTGTACCGTGAGTTCGTCTACGGCGGTGAGAAGCTCATGAGCCTGCTGCAGCTAGAGGGCTATGAGGACAACGTCGTCGTCATCGACTCCGTGTCCAAGCGCTTCAGCGCCTGCGGTGCGCGCATCGGCTGCGTGATCACGCGCAACAGCGATCTCTACAACAACGCCATGAAGTGGTGTCAGGGCCGCCTGTGCGCCTCTACGATCGACCAGGTCGCCTCCGCTGCACTCTACACCGTCGGCCCCGAATACTTTGACGCCGTGCGCACCGAGTATAAGGCCCGCCGCGACACCCTCGTCGAAGGACTCAGGAAGATCCCCGGTGTTATCTACTCCGAGCCGAAGGGCGCGTTCTACGTCATGGCCAAGCTCCCCGTGGACGATGCCGAGAAGTTCCAGCTGTTCATGCTCGAGGAGTTTGACGACAACGGCGACACGCTCATGTTCACCCCGGCCGAGAGCTTCTACAAGACGCCGCACACCGGCGTCAACGAGATCCGCATGGCCTACGTCATCAATCAGGACGCCCTCAAGCGCTCCATGGAGCTGCTGGCCAAGGGCATTGAGGCCTACAATAACCATTAAGCACACGCACAAAAAGCCGTCCGCTCCCGATCGGGAACGGACGGCTTTCTTGTCGGATTCAGTTTGTTTTCTGCCGGCGCTTGAGATTGAGCAGCACGACCGCCGAGAGCACGCACACACAGCCGAGTGCACTCAGCGGCGTGAGCGTCTCGTGAAACACGAAGATGCCCACAAGCGTCGCCACGACCGGCTCAAATGAGGCGAGGATGGAAGCCTTGCCCGTCTCAAGCCCCGTGAGACCGTAGGTATAGAGCAGATACGGCAGATAGCACGTGACGATGCCGAGCGCCGTGCACAGGCCGAAGTCCTGCCACGACGCGAACATCACGCCCAGCGGCTGCGCTGCGCCCCAGAAGATCGCCGCGCCGGCGGCGGTCAGCAGGCAGGAGTAGAAGTTGACGGTACTGCTCGAATAGCCGCGGTCGAGCGCATAGCGGGCGAAAATGCTGTAGAGCGCATAGCCGAAGCCCGCGCCGAGGCCGTAGAGGATACCGGCCGCGGAGAGCTTGTGCTCCCCGCCGACGAGCGACACCAGACAGCACCCGGCAAACGCCAGCACAAGTGCGGCAAGCTTCTGCGCCGTGACGCGCTCGTGAAACAAAAGCAGTGACAGCACCATGACGATCGACGGGGCGGTATACAGCAGCACGGCCGCCGTGGACAGATCCATGATCGTGATGGCCTGAAAATAACAATACGTAAAAAAGAGGAGGCTGCAGATGCCCGTGCCGAAAAAGCACCAGAAATCCCGCAGCCGGATACGAAACTGCTTCGGGTCGCGCACGAGGATCGTCACGCCGAACAGCAGTGCGGCAATGCCGCAGCGCAGCACGATCGCGCCCGTCGCGTCCACGCCGTATGCCGCCAGCGTGCGCGTGAACAGTCCCATCAGCCCCCAAAGGCAGCCGGCCGCGATGACGGACGCACTGTATTTGCGCATTGCGCACCCCTCCATACGAAAAAATCGTATGCATGATAGCAGGTTTTCAGACTGTTGTCAATTTGCGTCGGGAAAGTTTTTTGCGCGGCATTTTTGTTTGCCCACTTGTCAAGCCGCAGCGGCTGTGATAAAATGAGAATGCTGCAAATGCGGCGTGCGGATAAAGCGAACAGCTCCGCCTCGGGAACCTCCCCGTGAAAAAATAGAGGCTTAAGAGCGGCGGCCGATACCGCCGCTTTCTGTTTGCGCCTGTGATGGAATTGGTAGACATGCGAGATTTAGGTTCTCGTGCTTTCAGCGTGTGGGTTCGAGTCCCTTCAGGCGCACCACGCCTCCGGCGGCCGATGCATCGGCCGCCGGAGGTTTTTTGCTTTTAGGGGAACATTTGTACTGTGCGGCCGTCTGACCATACAATTATATAGAAAGGCGGCCTGACCATGAAACAACCACGACTGCTCCCCGCACTGCTCCTCGCGCTGCTGATGCTCCTCCCCGCCGGCTGCGGCACGCAGACCACGTGTTTTACCGCGGCAATGACGGCGCTCCG
>OHBJ01000972.1_pt1 | contig 19520 bp, 13 predicted proteins | sample 1577241 | NCBI WGS metagenome assembly OHBJ01 (sample SAMEA3541594, study PRJEB24748) | human gut metagenome | biome: human gut; feature: human-associated habitat; material: faeces | place: China | collected 2012 | reverse complement strand
GTGTATTTATAAATATGCAAACACTGCATAAATCGACTCTTTGTTTTATTTCCAGTTTTGAGAGGAGCAACTATGAAGTTTTCCTGTGAAAAAGAAACCCTACTGAATCTGCTCAACATCGCCTCCCGCGCAGTAACCGGCAAAAGCTCGATGCCGCGGCACAGCATTTCGTTGATAATCTGGAATGTGGAATACGCCGCGTCCTCCTTGACAGTGGACTGGTGCTCCTTTTGCTTCTGCTCCAGCTCGCGCATACGGCGCTGCACGGCGGCACGCCCCTGCACGGCGGTGGCGCCGTCGAAATCTTCACTGCGCACGGTGAAGTACGCCGCGTAGTATTCCACAGGATAATGCACCTTGTACCAGCCGAGGCGCAGCGTCGCGATCATGTAGGCGGCAGCGTGCGCTTTCGGGAACATGTACTTAATCTTATAGCAGGACTCGATGTACCAATCCGGCACGTTGTGCTCCTTCATGGCGGCGATGTGCTCCTGCGTGAAGAGCTTTTTCGCGTTGCCCTTACGGGTGATTTCCATAATCTTAAACGCCATTTTCGGCTCAAGGCCTTTCAGGAGCGTGGAAGCTGCCAACACCGATCTGGACGGCACTGCCGCTCTGTGCGAGGAGCAGGGTGTTGTGGCCAAGGCTGCCATTGCCAAGAAGGCCCTGCCCAACTGCAACATCGTCTGCCTGACCGGCGACGAGCTCAAGACCAACGCATCCGCTTATCTGCAGGTGCTGTTTGATGCCGACCCCAAGGCAGTGGGCGGCGCAATGCCCGGCGACGATTTCTACTGGACTGCCGAGTGATTCCTCAATAAGCCATCTCTCCGGCCGCTGTGCGATTGGTACGCACGGCGGCTTTTTTGTTTGCACAAAATGCTTGTATCCCAGCTTTTGTGCTCCCTGCACAAATTTCAAGACAATTTTTTGTGAACGAAAATGAATGAAATTGACTGAAAGTGATTGATTTTGGCGCTGTATTTGCTATAATAAAGATGCAATCAACCAAAACAACGCACAAACGGTCATAAACCGTCAAAGATAAGATCAAACCAAAGGAGAGGATGCCGATGCTGGCAGAAGAACGCTTCAGCCTGATCATGGAACAGCTGAACCGCAAGCGCACCGTGACGGTGCAGGAACTGTGCGAGGCGCTGAACACCAGCGAATCCACCATCCGGCGCGACCTGACCGAACTGGACCGGCTGGGCAAGCTGAACAAGGTGCACGGCGGTGCCACCCTGCCGGACAGCCGTTTTCTGGCGGATGAACCCACCATGGAGGCCAAGGAGTCGCAGGCTGTGGAGCAGAAGCGCAGCATCGCGCAGGCGGCGGCAAAGCTCATCAACGCCGATGATTTTGTGTTCATCGATGCAGGCTCCACCACGCTGGAGCTGGTGCGTGCACTGGCGGGGGATGCCCTCAAAGCCAGCTATGTGACCAACGGCGTGGCCCATGCCCGGGCACTGGCCCGAAAGGGTTGCCGGGTGTATCTGCCCGGGGGACTGCTGCGGCCCGAGACCGAAGCCATTGTGGGTGCACCCACAGTCACCAGCCTGCAGCGCTACAATTTTACCAAGGCGTTCATGGGTGCCAACGGTGTGGCGCTGGATGCCGGTTTTACCACGCCGGACCCCGAGGAAGCTGCCGTGAAAGCAGCGGCAGTGCACCGTGCACGGGAAGCCTGGTTCCTTGTGGATGATGCCAAGTTTTCCCGCATCTACCCGGCAGTCATTGCCGACCTGCAGGGCGGTGCCATTCTCACCAACCGCTGCCCCAATCCCAAATACAAACAATTCACGCTGGTAAAGGAGACGGAAGTATGATTTATACCGTAACATTCAACCCGGCCATTGACTATGTGGTGCGTTTGGATGCACCGCTGGAAGTAGGCGAGGTGAACCGCGCCAAAGGCGAGGACTGCGTGCTGGGCGGCAAGGGCATCAATGTGTCCGGTGTGCTGGCACAGCTGGGCTGCGAGAGCGTGGCGCTGGGCTTTGTGGCCGGTGAGACCGGCGCATGGCTGGAACGCGGTCTTGCTGCACAGGGCTTAAAGACCGATTTTGTGCATCTGGAACAGGGCATGACCCGCATCAATGTCAAGATCAAGGCAGGGCAGGAGACCGAGCTGAACGGCGCGGGCCCCGACATCCCGGAGAGCGCCATGCAGGAGCTGGAAAAGAAGCTGGACAGCCTGAACGAGGATGATATCCTCATTCTGGCGGGCAGCATCCCGGCAAGCCTTTCGCAGGCTACCTACGAGCGGCTGCTGGCCCGGCTGCAGGGCAGGGGCGTGCGTGCTGTGGTGGATGCCACCCGCGACCTGCTGGTGAACGTGCTGCAGTACCACCCCTTCCTCATCAAGCCCAACAATCATGAGCTGGGCGAGATCGTGGGCAGGGTGCTGACTACGGACGAAGAGATCATTGCTGCGGCCCGCACCCTACAGCAAAAGGGCGCTCGCAACGTGCTGGTAAGCATGGCGGGCGACGGTGCCCTGCTGGTGGACGAAAATGGCGAGGTGCACCGCATCGGCTGCCCCAAGGGCAAGGTCGTAAACAGCGTGGGCGCAGGCGACAGCATGGTGGCCGGCTTTGTGGCTGGCTGGATGCAGACCCGGAGCTATTCCTTTGCACTGCGTCTGGGCACAGCCTGCGGCAGCGCCACCGCGTTCAGCCTTGGCCTTGCCACCAAAGAAAAAATCGACGAGCTGATGAAGGAAATTTGAAAGGATAGATGGCTCGCCCTCTCAGTCATTGCTGGTGCAATGCCACCTCTCCCAAAGGGAGAGGCTTTGGCAGTCCATGCAAAGTTTCCGGTTTCGCCAGAGGCTCTCCCTTTGGGAGAGCTGGACGCGAAGCGGCCTGAGAGGGTGAGGACGCTAAGAGATAAGAACGAAGGGAGAAAAATCATGCGTATTACGGAATTATTCACCGCGCAGTCCATCGCACTGGATGAGGCTCTGACCGATCAGGAGCAGATCATCAGCCGTCTGGTGGAGCTGCAGGCCACCCATGGCAACATCACGGACAAGGATGCCTACAAAAAGGCCCTTTATGCCCGTGAGGCGGAGGGCTCCACCTATGTGGACAACGGCATCACGGTGCCCCACGCCAAGACCAATGTAGTCACCCGGCCCAGTCTGGCGGCGCTGCGGCTGAGCAGCCCTGTGCAGTACAATGCCGAGGACGACGGTACCACCGACCTGCTGTTTGCCATTGCGGCTCCGGAAAACGGCAGCCTGCATGTGGACATGCTGGCCCGTATGATGCAGATGCTGATGAACGAGGACTTTGTAGAAAAGCTGAAGGCCGCAAAGACCCCTGCAGAGTTCCTTGACTGCATCGATGCACAGGAGGAGGCTCAGTTCGGCGCGGAGAGCTTCACCCAGCAGGAGATCCCCCAGAGCGGCTACCGCATTCTGGCCGTGACCGCCTGCGTCAACGGCATCGCCCACACCTATATGGCAGCGGAAGCCCTGACCAAGGCCGGTGACAAGCTGGGTCTGCCCACCAAGGTGGAGACCAATGGCTCGGATGGAGCAAAGAACATCCTCACCAGAGAAGAGATCGCAAACTGCGACGGCATCATCGTGGCAGCAGAAAAGAAGGTGGAGACCGCCCGCTTCGACGGCAAGCCGGTGCTGTTCACCCGGGTGGACGATGGCATCCACAAGCCGGAGGAGCTCATCAAGAAGATCGTGCACGGCGAGGTGCCTGTTTACCACGCCGAGGGCGGCGCACAGGCCGCCGAGGATGCTTCCGGCAAGGATAGCTTTGGCCGCACTCTGTACAAGAACCTGATGAACGGTGTCTCCCACATGCTGCCCTTCGTGGTGGGCGGTGGCATCATGATCGCACTGGCGTTCCTGCTGGACGATTACACCATCGATCCCTCCAACTTTGGCATGAACACCCCGGTCGCTGCCTTCTTTAAGACGGTGGGCAGCGCAGCCTTCGGTTACATGCTGCCCATCCTGTCTGCCTTCATCGCCATGTCCATCGCGGACCGTCCGGGTCTGGCGGTCGGTTTTGTGGGCGGTGTGCTGGCCATGAACGGCACCAACTTTGCAGGCATTGCAGCGGGTGAGACCACCGGTGTTTCCGGCGGCTTCCTTGCTGCACTGCTGGCCGGTTTTGCTGCAGGCTACATCGTCGAGCTGCTGAAAAAGATCACCGAAAAGCTGCCTGCCAGCCTGAACGGCATCCGTCCCATGCTCATCTACCCGCTGGGCGGTATGCTCATCCTTGGCGCGGTGATGTGCGGCATCAACCCGGTCATGGGCATGATCAACACTGCCATGACCGATTGCCTGAACGCCATGGGCGGCACCTCCAAGGTGCTGCTGGGTGCCATCGTGGCCGGTATGATGAGCATTGATATGGGCGGCCCCTTCAACAAAGCAGCTTACGTCTTTGGCACGGCAGCCCTTGCCTCCGGCAACTATGAGGTGATGGCCGCTGTCATGGTGGGCGGCATGGTTCCTCCCATCGCCATCGCCCTGTCCACCACCTTCTGCCCCAAGAAGTGGACTGCCGACGAGCGCCGCAACGGCATCGTGAACTACGTCATGGGCCTGTGCTTCGTCACCGAGGGCGCAATCCCTTATGCAGCAGCAGATCCGCTGCGCGTCCTGCCCAGCTGCGTGGCCGGTGCAGCGGTGGCCGGTGCGCTCTCCATGACCTTCGGCTGCGCTCTGCGTGCACCGCACGGCGGCATCTTCGTGTTCCCAGTCGTGGACCATACCGCTCTGTACTGTGTGGCGCTGGCTGTGGGCAGCGTGCTGGGTGCTGTGATCCTGAGCCTGCTCAAGAAAAACCGTACCGACGCAGAATAAACGCCATTCCTTCCATATTCGAGATACTTCATAAAGCCGCAGCAAGCCCCCGGGGAGACCCGGGGGCTTGCTGTATTACGCAGGATCGCGCGAAGGATCAGAAGGATAAAAAGAAAAAAGTAACCGCCCACGACTTCCAATCCAATCAGATATAACATGATACACCCGCTGTCAAAAACGCGGCAAGAACCATTTTCACAAAAAATGCAGCAAAGAACAGCGCGAAACACCGCATTTGCTGGAAAAAGCTTTGCAGCCGCCCTTTTGGATTGCACCCGGTTTTTGAGTGTGGTATACTGTTTCTGTTATGGAAAAGTTCCGGTGCGGTGTGCCGGGCACAGCAAAGAGGAAAAGGAAACGAACGATGAAAATTGGATTTGACAACGACAAATATCTCTCGATGCAGTCAGAACATATCCGCGAGCGCATCAAGAAATTTGACAACAAGCTCTATCTGGAATTCGGCGGCAAGCTGTTCGATGATTACCACGCGTCCCGCGTACTGCCGGGCTTCCAGCCCGATTCCAAGCTGCAGATGCTGCTGCAGCTGAAGGATCAGGCCGAGGTGGTCATCGTTATCAGCGCCGAGGACATCATCAGCAACAAGATCCGCGGCGACTACGGCATCACCTACGATCTGGATGTGCTGCGCCTGATCGATGCCTTCCAGGAAGTAGGCCTGTATGTGGGCAGCGTGTGCGTGACCAAGTACGCCGCTGCACCGGAGGTGGAGGCCTTTGAAAAGCGGCTGAACAGTCTGGGCATCCGCACCTTCCGCCACTACAAAATTCCCGGCTACCCCAACGATGTGGCCCGCATCGTCAGCGACGAGGGCTACGGCAAGAACGATTACATCGAGACCCAGCGCCCGCTGGTGGTCATCACGGCCCCCGGCCCCGGAAGCGGCAAAATGGCCACCTGCCTTTCCCAGCTGTACCATGAGTACAAGCGCGGCGTGAAGGCCGGTTACGCCAAGTTCGAGACCTTCCCCATCTGGAACATTCCCCTCAAGCACCCGGTGAATCTGGCCTACGAGGCCGCTACAGCCGACCTGAACGATGTGAACATGATCGACCCGTTCCATCTGGAAGCCTACGGCGTGACCACCGTCAACTACAACCGCGATATTGAGATCTTCCCGGTGGTGAACGCCATGTTTGAGCTGATCGCTGGCAAAAGCCCGTATAAGTCCCCCACGGACATGGGCGTGAACATGGCAGGCAACTGCATCGTGGACGATGCGGTCTGCCGCGAAGCCTCCCGCAAGGAGATCCTGCGCCGCTACTTCAAGTGCCTGTGTGAGCAGAAGATCACCGGCACGGTCAAGGAGACCGAGCGCTACAAGCTGGAACTGCTGATGAATCAGGCCGACCTGACCGTGGGCCAGCGCGAAGTGGAAAAGCAGGCTCATGCCCGCAGCGAGAGCACCGGCGGGGCCCCTGCTGCCGCCATTGAGCTGCCGGACGGCACCGTTGTTACCGGCAAGACCGGTCCGCTGCTGGGTGCAGCAGCATCTGCTCTGATGAATGCTCTCAAGGTGCTGGCCGGTATCCCGCAGGAGACCGACCTTGTGAGTGCGGCTTCCATTGAGCCCATCCAGACCCTCAAGACCAACTATCTGGGCAGCAAGAACCCCCGCCTGCACACCGACGAGATCCTGATCGCTCTGTCCAGCTCGGCCGCGCAGAATCCCACTGCTGCAGCCGCCCTCAAGCAGCTCTCCCACCTGAAGGGCTGCGATATGCACTCCACCGTCATCCTGTCCAGCGTGGATATGGATACCGTGAAGAAGCTGGGCATGTATCTGACCTGCGAGCCCACCTATGAGGAAGCAGACCGGATGTATCATAAGAAATAATTTTCTATCGTTTGCAACGATAATTTGCAGTTTCATAAGGATTCACAAAACGGGAGGATTTTAAATGGCTGTTGTACCAGGCCTTTTTGGTATTACACATTCCAACCGAGATTTTTCTTTGAAAGATACCTGGGGAAAGAATCAGTTTAACTCGTCTTTTCCAGCAGCCTTAGCCTGTTATCTTTATTCGAAAGAGTTAAAAGCAGTTTATTATAAAACTGATTCCTCCATGCAAACGGTTATTGAGCATATTGGTATTGAGGATCTCTACAAAGCCGACCCTTTGGGGGACGATACATATTTTGCTTTTGAAACTCAATTCACGCCCTTTCAAAAATATGTCCTTGGCTCTATTCCTCGAAACGATCTTGTAATCATGAATGGCACCCAAAGTGTCAGTTCTTTGGAAATCAAGCTTACTGCGTTGCCTGACAATCCAACCTGTGATTTTTCTGAAGATGCATATGGTTCTGAAATTGTAATTCGTCCGGATACCATCATCTATCTCGCCTGTGCTTTTATTTATGCTTGCAACGATGATCGTAATGTTCTACAAAGCATTCTTCAGGATGCTGGTAACGCTGTTATCGACTGGACTTCTGCAAGTTGTGTTCTTCCGCATTTATATGATATCTATCAGGCCATCAAACGACTTGTTTCTATAAGTGCGTCATTCCAATCTCCTGTTGTAATGGAACCTGTATGGAAGACTCGAGGAAAGTCACCTCAGCTTGCTAACGACTGCCTTGATGTTTTTGTTTGGAGCAATTGTGGTCTTCTGAATTTATTTATGCCATCCGAACAAGACTTTATTTCTGTAGGTACAGTAAAAACATTAGATAAAATAAGTCGTCATACTCGCACAATGATTTGGCTCTTCAAAATGCTGAAAGATTATGCTGATACTGGTCATTTCAACGGCTCTAAAATCATTGATGAACTCTCTTACAATACCAAAAATGATAAAGCTTTTTCTTCAAATGGATTACGCACTCATCCCATTATGGCTTGTCCAGAACTCACCCATCCAAGAATCACCAAGGGAGAAATCAAAAATATCATCTTGGGTGGTGGACAAAATTTGTTAAGCCCAGAGCGGAGATTTGATGCCATCATATATAACTCACCTGATTTGTTCAAGGAGGATTTCCTCTAAATGCCTACTGCTATTGATTTATTCTGTGGCTGTGGTGGTCTTTCGCTCGGTTTTCAAAATGCAGGTTTTACAATTTTGCGTGCTTTTGATATCTGGGATAAAGCCATAAATAATTACAACCTCAATTTTTCTCATCCTGCAGAATTGCAAGATATCAATCAGCTATCTCCAGATTACTTGAAGTCATTCTCACCTGACGTAATCATTGGTGGCCCACCATGTCAGGACTATTCTTCTGCCGGAAAACAAGATGAAACACTCGGACGAGCCAATTTAACTTTACGATATGCCGAGTTGGTCTGTTCTGTACGTTCTCGCTGGTTCGTCATGGAGAATGTCGATCGAATCTTAAAGTCATCCACATTGCCAAAAGCTTTGGCATTGTTTCGTAACGCTGGCTATGGATTATCTCAAGTTGTTCTGGATGCTTCCAGATGTGGTGTTCCACAAAAAAGAAAACGGTTTTTCCTGATTGGTGAACTAAACGGTGAAGATTGTGCTTTAGAATTCGCTTTGCAAAATGACCAATCTACCCATTGCATGACGATTCGTGACTACCTCCAAAATGAATTTGGGGTTGAGTATTATTATCGCCATCCCCGTTCTTACGCCAGACGTGGTATTTTCAGTATTGACGAGCCAAGCCCAACGATTCGGGGGGTCAATCGTCCTCTTCCCCAAAATTACAAAGTGCATCCGGGAGATGCTACACAGAATTTGGATGGTCTGCGCTGTCTAACAACCTTGGAACGAGCACGAATCCAAACTTTTCCTGCCGACTTTCATTTTCAGGGTACCAAAACCGATTTGGAGCAAATGATTGGAAACGCCGTTCCTGTTGATCTCGCTTCCTATGTAGCGAAACACCTTCTCTCCTATATGGAGCATGGCGCATCATATACCCAGCTCCATTTTTGATTAAACAAAAAGCAAGTGCAACGCATTTTTCAGGACAGTTTCCTGTAACAATGGGTTTGCACTTGCTTTTTTGCGTTTCTCTTCTTAGGCTCTTGTTTGTTCCCAGTAGGCTCCCATGCTCTGGCCGGGCTGGTCGGTGACATCATCGTTCAGATAGTCTGCAAGGCCAAAGGCTTCCGGCTTCCAGCTGCGGGCAGCATCCACGGTGGGGTATTCCACCTCAGCGTACCAGAACGCAGTGGGCTGGCCCTCATCCACATGGTTCACCTCCAGCACAAGGCCATCGGGCAGGGCGTAGCTTCTGCGGATCTTCCCGATCAGGGGTTTACCGATGATCTTTGTTTCCAGTTCATCAAACAGTTTCTTGTCGATGGGGCGCTCGATCTCCTCCCGTGCAAGCCCGCTTCCGGACTTGAAGCAGAGGATATAGGCCGTCTCGCCGCCCTTGAGCACCTCCTCCCGGATGCGCACGGTGGGCCGCACGCTGATATATCCCTGCCGCATGGCAAACTCTTCCTTGAGCGGCAGAGCCGGGAAGTTTTCACCTTCCGGCCAGCCGTTCACCATCCATTTGCGTTCGATCTCCATGACGTTTTCCTCGTTTCTGTGTTTTTGTATTTATTCTAGCACGTTTTTATGTTAGAATAAATATCAGTATGAAATTTTAGCATCCTCACCCTCTCAGTCAATGCCTGACGGCATTGCCAGCTCCCCCAAAGGGGGAGCCAAGAGCCGCTCTGTATTCAAGCTTGATGAGACTGAATCGAAAATTTCCAAAGGCTCTCCCTTTGGGAGAGCTGGCGAGCGGAGCGAGACTGAGAGGGCGAGCCAGTTATAACAGGAGCAACTATGAAATCTTCTCGCAATTACCCCGTTTACACCGTCAACAAACACGCCGAGGGCCTGCTGGTGGGCGGCCACCCCTGGGTGTACGAAAACGACATCCTGGGTTCCCCGGAGGCGGAGCCGGAAAACGGCACGCTGGTCGATGTGGTCAGCACAAAGGGTGCCTATCTCGGCACCGGTTTTCTCTCGCTGAAAAGCAAGATCCGGGTGCGGCTTATCTCCCGCAACGCCAACGACACCTTCGATGTCGCTTTCTGGAAGCGCCGTGCCCTGTACAACGAGGAAGACAACATCGCCGCTCTGGAGCGGCGCTTCGCCGCCTGGCTTCCCACGGCCCCCGTGCGTACCTGCGTGCTGTTCGTCAACGACGGCTCCACCGACGCCTCGCTGCCCCGCCTCAAGGAGGCCTGCGCCCGCCACGATGCCTTCCTCTACGCCGCCCTCGGCCACAACTCCGGTCTCAGCGCCGCCCTCAAGGCCGGTTTCGACCTCGCCGAGTCCCCCTGGGTGGGATACATCGACGCCGACCTCCAGACAGCTCCAGAGGATTTTCCCCTGCTGCTTGAACACACACGCGATCACGACATGGTGATCGGCATCCGCGCCGACCGGCGCGACACCGGCTTCAAGAAGCTCCAGTCCAAGATCGCCAACGGCTTCCGCCGCCGCATGACCGGCGACGGCGTGCAGGACACCGGCTGCCCCCTCAAGGTCATCGCCACCCCGCTGGCACAGAAGCTGCCAATGTTCACCGGCATGCACCGCTTCCTGCCTGCCCTCGGCCTCCTCTACGGCGCCAGGGTAAAGCAGGTGCCCGTGCGCCACTTCCCCCGCACCGCCGGAGTCAGCAAGTACCACCTCTGGAACCGCCTCAAAGGCCCTTTCCTCGACTGCTTCGCCTACCGCTGGATGCGAAAGCGCCTAATCGACAACCACATAGCCGACAACAACCTTAAAGTCAATTAAAAATTATTACAGCGACACCCAAAGGTCCTTTCTCGATTGGCACGCAGCTCAAATTTTAATTCTTAATCATGCCGTCCATCGTAGTAACGCTCATCGGCTTCCTGGCGCAGGGCCTGTTCTCGGCGCGCATGCTCGTGCAGTGGATACTCTCCGAGCGGGCGCGGCGCGTGCTCAGCCCCACACTGTTCTGGGTGCTGTCGCTGCTCGCCTCCATCCTGCTGTGCCTGTACGGATGGCTCCGCTCAGACTTCGCCATCATCCTCGGCCAGCTCTTCTCCTACTACATCTACCTGTGGAACCTGCGCATCAAGGGCGCTCTGGTCAAGGTACCCGCCTGGACACGCATCCTGCTGTGCATCTTGCCTATAGCACTGTGCATCCCCGTTGCCGACGACGCCCAGGCTGCCTACCGCCGCTTCTTCGCCAACCCCGACATCCCCTTTTGGCTGCTGCTCTACGGCTCCGCCGGACAGGTCATCTTCACCCTCCGCTTCATCTACCAGTGGTTCTACTCCGTGCGCCTGGGCCGGAGCGTGCTCCCCGCAGGCTTCTGGTGGATATCCCTGATAGGCTCCCTGACCATCTGTTCCTACGCCATCTTCCGCGCCGATCCCGTCCTGATTGTCGGCCAGAGCGTCGGCCTGGTCGCCTACAGCCGCAACCTCGTCATCGGCCGCCGCCAGCGTCGCCGCACTCCCGCCCCCTCCTAATCCCCGAACAGTATTCTTAACGTGAGTCGTTTGGCTTCCCTTACGACTCATTGACGGCTTGCATTTCACCAAATCAAAGTGGCAAGTGGCGGAGGAGCTTGAGGGTGGAGTGGTGGTCGGCGGGGAGGGGGACTATTTGCGCCAGAAGGCGGGGAGGAGGAGCGCCAGGAAGGCGAAGAGCTCCAGACGGCCGGCAAGCATATCGAACATCATGACGTACTTGAGGCCCGGGGCGAGCAGGCCGAAGCCGCCACTGGCGCCGGTGACGCCGTAGCCGAGGCCGTTGCAGCCCAAGGCGGAGGCGGACAGAAACACAGAGTCGGCGAAGCCGTAGCCGCAGAAGACGGCCACAAGGGTGGTGAGGATTATCAATAAGGCGTAGATGGTGAAGAAGGCGGCGATGCGGTGCATGACCGGTGCCTTCATGGCCTCTGGGCCTATGCGCACGGCGAATGCCCGGTGCGGGTGGATGGTGCGCAGCAGGTTATTGCGCAGGTTCGACCACAGGGCCATGAGGCGGTCGATCTTGACTCCGCCGGCGGTGGAGCCGGAGCACGAGCCGGCAATCATGAGCAAGACGGTAAGGAACATGGCGGCAGGTCCCCACGCCTCGGCCCCCTGCACGGTGAAGCCGGTGGAGGTGATGGCCGACACGGTGTGCGTCAGGGTGCTCAGGCCGAGGTCGCGGAAGGTTGGCTCGATGCCCCCTTGCAGCCACCGGCCCAGGGCCATGAGGCCCCAGAAGACTGCTATGACGGCGAAGTAGGTGCGTGCCACTGCATTCGCGGCCAGGTCTTTCATGCGCCCGTGGAGCACGCCGTAGAGAAGCATGAAGTTGACGCCGCCAACGGTCATGAAGGCCGTAAGCACCCAGTCCACGTATTCGGAGTTCCAGTAGGCGAGGCCCTCGGTGTGGGTGGTGAAGCCGCCGGTGGATATGGCCGCGAAGGTCTGGCAGACGGCGTCGAACAGCGACATCGGCCCGGCCCACAGCAGCAGGATGCAGCACAGGGTGAGCCCGGAGTAGACGTACCAGAGCGACAGCACGGTCTGGCGGATGCGCGGGTGGAGCTTGGTGTGGTATATGCCGGTGGCCTCGGCGTGGAACATGGAGATGCCGTCGTCGCGGTTGAGAGCCGGGATGGCCGCGAGCATGAAGAAGATGATTCCCAAGCCGCCTATCCACTGCATGATGGCGCGCCAGAGCAGGATGCTGCGGCTGAGCGCTCCGACGTCCGGGTAGACGCTGGCGCCGGTGGTGGTGAAGCCGGAGATGGTCTCGAACAGGGCGTCGGTGAAGCCGAGGGCGTGGTCGCCCATCACCAGCGGGATGAGCCCGATGAGTCCGAAGATGACCCAGACGAGGGCCGTGAGCGCGAATCCCTCGCGGGCCTTTATGCACAGTTTCACGCGCCTGGTGCACAGCTCGGTGACGCCGTATATGCCCAGGGCCGACACGCAGGCCACGGCGAATCCGGGCCAGTCGGATTCGCCGCCGGCTACAGCCACCGACAACGGCACGCACAGAAGCAGGCCCTCCACGCCCACCAGGCGCCCCATCACACAGGCCACTCCCTTATAATTCAAAGTCCCGTACATAATAATTCCGTTCTCTTTCCAAAAAACTGACAAAATTAAAAATTAGTTCGGGAACTGAAAAATTATTATTAACTTTGGGGGCTAAAAAACGTTCCTTTTATTTCTACCGGGAGTACTGTGGATACGTCTCGATGTTTATCTGCAAAGTTAACGCCTATTCCCGACCTTCGCAAATAATTTCCTGATTTAGCCTCGGAATTAACACAGTTTAACTGTACGGCCCCTGTCCCGGCCCCTCCCGGGCGCTCCGGCGGCTGCCTCAGGAAAAGGAACGAATAAAACGAATAAGTTGACTAACCATACTCGGAGATCTATAAATACCTTTTTAATAAACTCAAATGAAACGATTCCTACTTAGAGTCAGCGCAGCGCTTACGGCAGGCTTACTACTGCCTCTGAGCGCGGCTGCGGCATCACCGGCCTCCACGGCCAAGGTGAGCCGCATGCAGGCGCTAAAGCAAGTGCATGAGGCTCCGGCACCGGAAGCCCTTCAGCGCTTCGAGGCCCGCAAGTCGGCTTCCGAGCTGCAGATGAAAGTGCAGTCGGGGAAGGCCAAGAGCATGACGGACGGCGAGTCCGTATACAGGGCCGGAGAAGTAACCGTGCACTTCGAGCGCACATCATCCTCGCACAACGCCACGCCTCAGTCGGTGGCCGGATGGTATATGGAGCATGACTCCGTGATGACCAACTCCGGAGGCGCCATGCGCAACTACACCGCCCAACTGGCCACCTGGTCGGGCACCCAAGGCAATGTGCAGGTAGTGCGCATGTCGGGCGTGCCTTTCACCGAGTGCTACGCCACCGTAAGCGGCAACACCATCACCATCCCGGCCGGCAACTACTGCCCGGTGAGCAACTCTTCGGGTGCCACCACACTGGCCCTCGTCTGCCCACTCGACCCCGACAAGATGGTTTATGACCCCAAGGGTAAAATCACCGGCACCATAGCCGACGACGGCACCATCAAACTCTCGTCGTGGGGTATTTTCGTGGTCGACTCCACTGACCACAGCGCCTCCGTGGTGCAGGCCAACTTCTACACCTCAATGGAGCATGCCAACGGTCTGATGAGCGGCATGACAGTGCCCTCGACCGGCGAGCCGCAACTCATGCAGTACCCCGTGCGCATCAGCCAGCCCAACGCCAACCGCCTGGTGGTCGACAACTTCGGCAACACCGGCCTGAGCGTGTTCGTCAACGTCAGCTACACCGGCCGCCTGGAGGTCGCCCCGCAGTATATGGGCACCGCTATGCAGTACGGCCGCCTGTCGTGCATGCGCATGAAACCCAACCACTCCGGCGACGCCGACACCATCATGACGGTTCAGGTGGGCGCCACCAATGTCCTCGACCTCCCCGACTGGGGCATCTTCGCCGACGCCGACCCCAGCAAATATCTGCTGCGTCTTACCGACGCCAAACTCACCATCGACGGTTTCAACCTCACCCTGCCGCAGAAATTCCCGACCAATTTCTCCGGTTCGGGCACCGAGACCTCTCCCTACATCATCAAGAGCTATACCGACCTGATGGCCCTGCAGCAGCAGGTGCGCGAGGAGAATCCCGCCAAGGGTCTCTACTACCGTCTGGACGCCGACATCGACTGCGCCGGACAGAACTACTACTTCACTCCCATCGGCTTCATCTCCGCCAACGACGACTACGCCCTGCGCGACAACACTGTGCCCGGCACCCCCTTCACCGGCCACTTCGACGGCAACGGCCACACCATCAAAGGCATCGACTACGAATGTGGCAAGCTGGCCGGCACCGGCGCCTTCAGCTGGCTCGCTCCGGGCGCATCGGTGAGCAACCTCACCGTCAGCGGCTCCACTTTCTACAGCGAAGGCATCAGCACCGGCGCCATAGCCGGCTACAACGAAGGCGAAATCACCAACTGTAAGTCTCTGAACAACCAGGTGATGTTCACCGACCACTCGGGCGGCGGCATCGCCGGCGGCTCCACGGGCCTCATCGAAGGCTGCGTGTCCACCTCCATCCTGCGCGGCTACGGCTCCATGGGCTCCATAGCCGGCACCGTGACCGGCCCGGTACGCAACTGCGAAGGCCGCGGCTCCGTCACCCACTTCGGAACCACAAGCTCGCTGTATGACTACACCGGCGGCCTGATCGGCACCCTCAACGGCTCCTGGTCGCGCGAAAACTACCCCGCCGTCGCCGAGAAGAACATCTGCTCGGCCGTGGTGAGCGACCGCTCGGCAGGCTCCACCTCGGGCGGCTTCATCGGCAGCACCGTATCCAACTCCGCCAACGGCAACGTGGTCATCAGCAAAAACCTGATCATGACCACCATCGCCTCCAATGCCACATCCGTACAGACAGGCCCCAGCTCCTACACCAACGGCTACGTGGGCGGCATCCTCGGCTCCTGGTGGCGCGCCACGCTGACTGACAACGTGGTAACGGGTCTGGTGATGGCTCCGGCCTCCACATCGCCCAAATATTGCGGTGCGATGTTCGGCTACATAATGTCCGACAACAACAACAAGGCTGACGGTCTGATATCGACCTGCCAGATCATCACCTCCAACAACACCCCGGATCCCTCGCTGGCCATATACAGCGGCATGTCCGCCTCCTACGCCAAGTACCTGACCAACGTCTTCTACGACAAGCAGATAACCGGCCTGGACTACACGGCCAACTCCTTCACCGGCGCCAAGACCACGGCCGAGCTTACCTCCGGCACTGCTCCCGGCACCCTCAGCGCCGGAGCCTGGACCTTCACCAAGGACCTCTACCCGATGATCACCGACCTGAAGGGTACGGCAGCCATGCAGATTGCGGCAGCTCCCGTCTTCCTGCAGAACGGCGAGAACATGACCATGGTCAAGACCAACTTCCCACTGTCGAGCCTCAACGGTGTCAAGTGGGGCATACTGGGCGATGACGGCCTGACCACCACAGGCACAGGCCTCGACATAGTAGGCTCCGACGCTGTGCTTAAGAATGAGTTCGCCCGCGACATCCTCTGCGCTTACCGCGACGACAGCCCGTGGCTGCGCGAAGTGGTCATCAACACCATTCCCTCCAAAATGTGGGAGGGCGCCGGCACGGCCGAAGACCCCTATCAGATCAAGACGGTAAACGACCTCAAGAACCTCCAGGAAGCCACCACCACGCAGGGCCTGACCTACGAAAACACCTACTTCAAGGTGCTCAACGACATCAACGTGGGCGGCGACATCGGCTTCGAGGGCATCGCCTCCGACGGTAACTCCAAACATGAGTTCTCCGGCATCTTCGATGGCAACGGTCATACCATCGACGGCATCGTCATCGACAAGTGCGCCTACGACGCCAACGGCAAATGGACCTCGACCGGCTCCCGGCAGTACTGCGGCTTCATCGGCCGACTGAACGCCAAGGGCGTTATCAGGAACCTGACCTTGGGCGCCAATACCCTCATGACTCTCAGCGCCAACTCCGGCGCCTTCTCCGGCTATGCAGCCGGACGCATCGAGAACTGCGTCTTCCTGGGCACCGTACGCGGCATGTCCACTACCATCGGCGGCATCGCCGGCCAGGTACAGAGCAAAGGCACCGTCACCGGCTGCCGCAACGACGGCTACATCATCTCCGGAGGCAACAACATCGGCGGCATAGCCGGTTACAACTACGGCCTGGTGGAGAACTGCCTCAACAACGGCACCGTTGTGGGCGACAGCATCAACCCCGCCCATAATTCGAAATCGGCCGGCAACTACGCCTCCGGCATCGTCGGCTACCTCAGCGGCGGCACAATCTTCAACTGCGTCAACCAGGGCCAGATTAGCTCCGTGCGCGTAAGCGGCGGCATCTACGGCTATACTTCCGGCGCGGTCACCGTGAGCGGAAGCCTCAACACAGCTCCCGTACAGGGTGGTGCAGGATACAGCTTCGGCGCCATCGGCGGCACCAAGCCCGCCAGCACCGGCAAGCTCATAGACAACTACTACGATAGCCAGCTCATCCCCGTCGGCGCCGTGGCTAACGGCTCTCACGACGGCTGCACTCCGCTGGAGACAGCGGCCCTGACCAACGGCAAGGCCCTCGCCGGACTGGCCGACAGCATCTATGACTACGCCGCAGGCATGTATCCCGTGCTCAAGGCTTACAAAGACATTCCCTCCACCAAAGCTCTGCGCAACATCTACATGACTCTGCCGACAGGCATGACAGTCAGTGACCTCACTGCCGACGCCGCTCTGCACGCCTACGACGGCCTGACATGGAGCATGGCCGACGGCTCCGCCGCCATCTACACCATCAGCGGCAACACACTGAAGGTGGGCACCCCGACGCAGAAAGAGGTTCAGTACGGCACGGTGAACGCCGCCATTGCCGGTTTCACCCGCTCCTTCGGCCTGACTACCGTTCCCGATATGTTCGACGGCAAAGGCACGGCAGAGAACCCGTATCTGATTAGTACCAAGGCCGATATGCTGAAACTGGCCGACCTCACCAACGAGGAGGGACTCCCATACACCGGCAAGCACTTCCTGCTCTGCAACGACCTGGACTACGCCAACGACACCGTCTACTCGCAGATAGGCCGCGTGAACCCCTTCGGCGGCCATTTCAACGGAAACGGCAAGACAATCCTGAACCTCAACATCCGCCATATCTCCGACATGGCCCTGTTCGGCACCCTCGGCGAGGGTGGCTCGCTGAGCAACCTCACCCTGAAGGGCGGCAAGTTCACCGCTCCGAGCAGCGGACGCGCAGCCGGCTTCGTCAACAAGTGCTCCGGCACCGTCACCAACTGCGTCAACTATAACACCATGGACTGCGGACCCGACACCAAGGGCTCGTACGCAGCCGGCGTGGTATACGAAGTGCTTGAGAAGGGCGTGGTATCCAACTGCGTCAACTACGGCCAGCTGCTCAGCCGCTCCGGCAACACCGGCGGCATAGTGGGCGTGGCAGGCCGCAACACTCTGGTGACCGACTGTCAGAACCACGGCCGGATTACCTGCTCCTCCACCCAGTGGGGCGGCGTGGTAGGCAGGACCTCCGGCACCATACGCAACTGCTTCAACGACGTTGACCTGGAAGGCGGCGCACAGCTTGGCGGCATCGTGGGATATACCTCCGACACCACCCGCGTCGAGAACTGCGTCAACCGAGGCTCCATCGGCTACAAAGGCTCCTCGTCGGGCTATCAGGGCGGCATCATCGGCCGTTCCTACGGCTACACCTACGTAACCGGCTGCACCAACTATGGCAAGGTCAACGTCCAGACCACCGGCACCACCGCATACGCGGGCGGCATCGTGGGCGACGGCGAGAAGATTTTCATGCGCTCCTGCGTCAACCACGCCGACGTCGAGGGCCTCAATGGCCAGTATGTGGGCGGCATAGCCGGATATATGTACATGACAGGCACCGGCTTCGTCGGCTACATGGACTCCTGCTACAACTACGGCAACGTCTCCTCCGGCCATAAATACATAGGCGGCGTCACCGGCTATCAGCGCGGCGACTATGTCAATACCGACTGCGGCAACTACGGCACCGTGACCGGCACCGGCTCCAAGGCCAACTCCGACAACGTGGGCGGCTTCACCGGCTATTCCTATGGCGACTTCACCCGCTGCTTCAACGTCGGCAACGTGACGGCCAAGGGCGTGCTCGCCTCCGGCTTCCTGTCCGAAGGCTCCGGCAACATCGTCAAGGATTGCTTCAACGCAGGGTCGGTGACATCCACCGCCGCCACCGGAGCATCGGCCAGCAAGGTATCGGCCGCAGGCTTCTGGGCGACCGGACGCTGCGACACCCTGGCCAACTGCTACAACCTGGGCGCCGTGACGGGCTACAACTTCGTCAGCGGCTTCGTCGGCTACTTCAACACCACCTGTCAGATTCTGGGCAACTACGTATCGGCTCCGCTGACCGTAACCACCGACGACGGCGCTTCGGCAGCCTTCATCCTCTCCGAGCCCAAGAGCACCACGTATGCCGACAACTACTGGGACAACAAGCTCATGGCTCCCACCGCCGGCAACACCGAGGCAGCCAAGGGCGTAGCCACCACCGAGCTGTTCGACTTCGCACCCACCTCGGCCTACGTCAAGGCCAAGGCCTGCTACCCGACCCTGAAGAGCATGGCCCGCAATGCCGTGGCCAACTGCTTCGCGGCACAGGTACAGTACTCCACAGCCGAGGAGAATGCCGACAATGTCAAGCATCACCTCACCATCGGCCTGCTTGAGGGCGTGACCTGGACCTGCTCACCCGAGCTGCAGATACAGGGCGACCGAGTGAATATCCTCAAGAAGGATGCCATAGGCACCAAGGCATGGCTCGACAAGAGCGCCGGCGAGGGCTTCACCTACCGCTATAACCTGATTATCAACGACACCACCGGCGCCGACAGCATCGACGGCCGCTCACTGCTCCGCAGCGAGTACTACACCACCGACGGTCTGCTCGTGCTGCGTCCCGCTGACGGCCAGATACTAATTGTCAAGAATATTTACACTGACGGCACGGCCACTGTAGGCCGCATCGTCTACCGTAAATAACTGATTTCCCTCATCATCGAGCGGGCCGCACCGGCAATGGTGCTTTTTCACAAAGGTTTGAAGATGCCCTTCGTCCTCGCCGAAAAGAATCATATCC
>OHBJ01000971.1_pt1 | contig 19570 bp, 22 predicted proteins | sample 1577241 | NCBI WGS metagenome assembly OHBJ01 (sample SAMEA3541594, study PRJEB24748) | human gut metagenome | biome: human gut; feature: human-associated habitat; material: faeces | place: China | collected 2012 | reverse complement strand
GCTGAACAGCGGCGGGATGTCCAGACGGAAGACCATCTCGGGCAGGGAGCGCAGGTTCTTATCCAATTTTGCGGCAACCAGAAAATAAGTATCATTGAGTGGAGAAGGCTTGATAAATTGAGGCCATACCCCGTCGACCAACCTATCTTTCACTTCTTCAACAATGGGACGGTTGCGATGAGGAATCTCCTGCAACATACCGGCGGCTCCTTTACGCGCTTTTGCCGGGTCGAACAGAATAAGACGTCCCGAACGTGCCACCCCGTGATGTCCCGAAATGATTCCGACAAAGGCAGAAGCATAACCGGGTAAAGGTTGCACGTCAAATGTACTGTTGGGAAACATTGAACCACTTCCATACAGTGCCTTTTGCTCCGTCCCGTCAGGATTCATGTTCATCACAATACGGGTGTAATAGTGAGTCAGGTCAGTATATTCCCAACGAGTATACATCACACGTCCGTTATTCATAATCACCGGATTCCAGTTTGCATCCTGATCAAATGTCAGACGGCGGAGATTTTTACTCTGCGGCGTATAAAGTACCATGTTTCCTACAGGGTCGCTCCCATTGACACAGGGTACTCCCTGGTAACCGATGTTCGAATTGGCTATGATACGTCCATCCGGCAGATAAGTCCCGTCATAAAATTCCAAATCAGGTTCGGGATTATCAATCAATTTCTTACAATCGCCGTTATTCAGTTTTACTTCAAACACATTCCAACGATTGTCAGACATTGTCTGGGTAAACATCGCACGGTCTCCATCCCAATGCAGTTTCAAATCGGCAATGGAAGAAGTATTGTCAGGCTTATAAATAGTGCGGATTTGTACTTCATCACGCAAATTACTTAACTCAACAATATCGGCGTTAAAACCTTTCCGGCGGGCTGATTCCTGATTACTCCAGTTGTTCGACTGCGTACCCAGTTCGGGAGCCATTGCCCGACGATCCCTGTTTCCCAGTTGATAACGAACGGTCAATATCTTATCGCCGTTCAACAATGGATTGGCCAGTAAAATAGCACGCTTATTGGCTACGGCCTTTTCCGCATTTGCCAAAACAGCCTCATCACCGCTATATATATTGCCGAATCCCTGCTTTACTTGCTGTTCCAGTTCGGTCAAAATAGGCAGGTACTTTACTGCATCGAAGCCTTCGATCCGCTTCATGTCCTCATAAGCCAGACGAATCGCTTCCATATTCAGCCACTTCAATTCGCTTTGCAACAGAAGCATACGTTGCACTTGCTTATGAAGTTTTTGATATCCGGTGATTTGGGTTTCGACTTTCTTTTCAGTCTCTATTTGTCGAATCGTATTCTTTATGTAAGAAGAATCCTTCAGGTAGGCAGCCAGTTTCAAGACGAGCGCGCGCTCAGTATCAGTATTCTTCTGTTGAGCTGCGGCTGTAAAAGTCAGCAAAGAAGAAGATACTAAAAACAATATTAATATGCGGTACCAGTTTTTCATAACGTAGCAGTAGGGTGAGTGAAACGCAGTCCGGCATTATCGTGATAGTTTGCCCATTCACAAACAACGGCACCTTCCGGACCTGCCATCATAAAGTGAAAAGTCTCCATTTCTTTCAATCGCAAAATATCGCCTACTTTCTGTATCACGCAATTCTTGCTTTTGACAGGCCCATGCGTGGCGGGAATCGCCGGAGCATTCGGAGTCGTTTCTCCTACTTCCGAGAAATTATAAACCCAACCTTTCTCCACCATCCATGACTCATGTTTGGCCGGAAAGTCTGTTTTCACATGAGCGTGTTCAGGAATCATCTGTCCCGGAAGCAAATAAATGGCATGAGCAAAGTAACCATATTTCGGGTCATTCACCCAAAAGATACCTCCCATACCCACATTTTCAAAGTCTCCCAGACCAAAATCCGTTACCCACATATTCTCGGCCATAAATCCGGTAAAGGGAATGTTATAGTGGACAAACATTTCTTTCATTGCCTCTATGGCAATCTCTTGCTGAAATACGCCGTTCTTGTAGAAATCGGCATTTGTGTACTTTTTCAAATTAGTCATAGCTTTATCTGTTATTATTAATATTATTTCCGTATTTAATCTATCGCTATTCCCTCTATTTCAATCAATAGTTCTTCCCTGCATACGCCAGCCCGCAAATAGGAAACAGGAATATTCAGTCCATAACTTTCAAGTCCCCTGCGAGCTTCTTCATAATCAGACTCGTTCTTCAGGTAAACACGTAACATAACCAAACGGGCATCATCTATCAATTGAGCGATATTCTCCATAGTAATCTGCAACTGACGTTCCAAACCGACTCCCTTCAGACTTTCTTCTCCTCTGATTGCGGCTGTACCGGAGATATAAACCAGACGTCGCTCCCGGAAAGTCATGCTCTTGGCCCGTTCAAACTTCGGGGTTGTTTTTTTCTGCCGGGCTTCTTCAAGCACCTGCTCGGAATAGGCGTGGGCAGCAACTTGCAGTTTATTATCAATAGGAGTGGCAAAAACATCAGGAGTGTGAAACATTGCCGCATCCACATCAATCAGCACACCTCCCATGTTCATCCCGATTCCCGTAGCGGCAGGATAGCCGTTCGACCAATCACTTCCCGCATAAAACGCTGTACGCACATTATTGAACGACTGATAATGTTGGCCGGCTCCGTCATATCCGGTGATTTGTTCTATATAATTCCATTGACGAATAATGCTGTTGACAGGAAACGATTCTTTCTCCAAAACTCCCTTCAACTGACGGAAGGCCTCTACCGACCGCTGTTCCATATCTGCACAAGGGTCATCGCCCTGAAATCCTCCGGCAAACATGAAACGTCCCGACTCATTTTCCAACAATACGTAAGGAATATTATCATAATGCCGATACAAAATCCGTTCATCGCTTTCAGGACGATAGCTATGTACTTCCATGACTAAAGGAGCATCCGGTACGGGTTGCAGAACATAACTAAGAGCCGGTTCGCTGTCTCCAAAGAAATGGCGTGCTTTCGCTTTGAATAGCTGACGTTGAGTGACATATTCATCTTTTAAAACCGGCGTACCGAACAAGACCAAACGTAGTATACGTTCTTCTTCGGGCAACCGGGACAATAAACTGTCTACCATCGACGGAAAATCTTCCGGGGAAGCAGTCAACAGGGAGTAATGTATTTTATCACAATAGTTCATACACTTTCTTCTTAAAGAGAATTTACATATTCAGTTAATTCCTCTATTTCTTTCTTGGATACTTTCTTGTCAATTCCGTGCTTGTGAACTTCGAACACTTCTTGCATAGTGGCAGCACGTCCGTCAAACAAATAAGGAGCCGTACGCCAACATTCTACCAGCGTAGGTGTATCCCATCCTTTCTCAAACTCGACATCTTCACCAATCCGATGCATTTTCAGATCCGTATAGAAAGGACCGTTATGACAATCGCCACATTTCAACTTATCAAAGACTTTTCTTCCCGCCTTCGCTTTTTCCGACAATTCTCCATCTACTAAATACGGGCTCGGAACCGGGCGTAAAGACTTCATATACGCGTCCACACATTCGGCCATTTCTTCTTCCGGCTCATAGAACTGAATATACCGGAATCCTGCACGTACAGCTACTTCAGCTTTGGCACGAATACCCGAAATCATATTGGGAGGCGTCACGTGGCTATAAAGCAAGCTCTTGCAGTTTTTAGGATTCCCTACTCCATCGTTCATCAAATCCCAGTTCATACCGTCCGTACGGCCGTCTCCGGGATGACATCCGTTACAACTTTGCCACCCCTGATAACAATGTCCCGCATCATTAAAGTACTTCTCTCCTTTTTGTTCTTTCGTCTCGGTACGCCCCACATTCATATTAACGGCAGCCACCGAGAACGTATTCAGATCTACCATATTTAATACATCGGCGAAATAGGTAGGAATAATCAGTTTATTATTCGAGAGAAGAAGATGACGTGGTCCGTTGCCCTGCAAAGGAATCCTTTTGCGGAGTCCGTAAAGAAAAGTCAGGTCATAGTCCAAACGACCTTTATCCGCATAATTCCGAAACTTATCCAACATTCGGGAATGGTCGATTACGCTTATTTCATGTGTCCCGCTATGGGCTACGTAGATGTGCTTCTCATCACAGGCAATCCCCCACACACCGGCAGCGCCCCGGTCGGGTTCGTCCACCAATACGGCTCCTTCAAATTCCTGCTTTTCTACGTTGATGATACTGAAAGCACTTGTATTCATCCACCCCTGCTGTAATTGAGAGGTAGGTACCATAAAACGCCCTAAATTATGAGATACATAAATATACTTACCGTCGGGAGTAATACACATATCCCGCAAAGCATTACTGCCGTTTGCCAGTTGGATATCCTTTACTTTAGTGAAACTTTTCACTTCAATTACAGATACACAAGCCGCCACTATGTTCAAGTCCGCCCTTTGTGCCGGCAGAAAGTTAGCCACAAATAGATATCGTCCGTCCTTACTGAATATAGCGGACCTTGGTTCGCGTAAGACTTTCACGCTTCTGACAACTTTACACGTTGCCGGATCTATCTCACTTACTGTACCTGCAAATTGATTGCATACATAGATATGCTTCTTGTCCGCCGAGAATATCGGATAGCAAGCTCCCGAACCGGTAGGAATAGCTGCTTCTATCTGTCCCGACTTCAACGACAAGACCTCCAACCGCCCGGTTTTCTCGAAAGTAGTCACATACGCTTTATCACCATCAAGTAAAACTCCTGTGGGAGTTTCCTTAAACGGGTACGAACGGAGCAAAGTTTTCCCGTCGGCAGCAAATACATCCAACTGTCTGGTTCCTTTCTGGGTCATCAATAATTCTCCTTTCTCGTTAACAGCAGTACCTGTAGTAAAGAAAGGAGGGTTTCCGGCTGTTGCCAAAGATATGCCGCAACCGAGCAAGCAAATTAGCAAAAAGTTCCTTATCATAATGTTTCGTATTTTTATAGCATGATCTTTTGTTATACTCTTCTATATCCTAGTTCTGCTGAGATTTGTCCGGCTATCTCTTTGACAATCTGCACCGTACTTCGCAACTGTTCCTCCGTCAAACGGTCTTTCGGTCCCGAAATCCAGATAGAGCCACAAGGATATCCTGTATAATTCAAGACAGGTGCGCCTACACAAATCACCCCGCTCAATTCTTCCTCATTGTCCAAAGCGTATCCCTGTTGATAAACCTTCTCCAATTCTTCCAGATAAACCTCGCGCGAAGTGATAGTACGGGAATTGTAACGAGGGAAAGTCATATAAGAAAGATAACGGTTCCGGACAGTGACCGGCAGATAGGCCATGATTGCTTTTCCCGGCGCAGAACAATGCAGTTCAAAAGGTTTGCCGGGTGACAGGACAAAGCAAAAAGCGTGATCTCCTCGAGCTTGTTCGATAAAAATGCCTTTTTCATCGCCTAATACGCCAAAACAGGCCGTTTCCTTCACCCTGTCTCTCAAATCACGTAAATGTGGCAAGACTGTTTCCAGCAGATTATGTTCATTCAACGAACGGAATCCCAGAGTTAACAATTTCCGGGTTAATTTATACCGCTTCGTATCTTCATCGAAAGAAAGATAATCCAAACGTACCAATGTATTCAAGATACGGTAGGCGGTAGTCTGTGATATATCAAGTGCCACCTTGATTGCCTGCAATGTTTCTCCTTCCGATCTCGAAGAAAGATATTCAATCACCGCAATGCCTTTTTCCAGATTGGGCACTTTATAATTATCGTCTGTTTTTTCCAGACTTTGCTCTGTATTTTCCATATTTGGCAATATGTTTTCCATATTTGAAATATCATTCCAGCTTTTGGATAAAATTAGGGATGTTGCTATAAAATGGAGCTATGAATGTGCAAAAAGAAGTTAAGTATGCTACATAACATATTTAGAGCACTAAATATGTATCCCATACCGGTGTTTCACCTCAGCCATGACAAAAGTACTTTCCAATGACCCCAGACTATCGATAGTGCCCAGTACATTTAGAATAAACTCTTGATAATACTTCATATTCGGAGCATGAATCTTGAGCAGATAATCATAACTTCCCGATATATTATAGCATTCGGTTACTTCAGGAATATCTTGTATGATTCGCGTAAACTCTGCTGCAATATCCCTGTTCAGCCGTCTGAGCTTCACACTGCAAAACACGACGAATCCCTGATTCAACTTTTCAGCATCCAGCACAGCAATATATTTCTTTATATATCCGCCGCTTTCGAGCCGTTTGAGCCGTTCAAAGACAGGAGTTGATGAAAGACTCACCCGTGCAGCCAACTCTTTTGTCGTCAATCGGGCATTCTCTTGCAGAGTACGGAGTATCTGCAAATCCACTTTATCCAATTTATCAAAAGTATCCATAGAAAAATATTCTTCTAAAGGGTGAATATCGAGAACAAGACAGTATCCTTATTCTATATAACGGTACAAAAATAGTATTATTTTCTATATTTCAGCTATATATTGTTCGATATTCCTACGCCGTCTAACTTTGCAAGAAAATAAAGACAAAATATTAAACTTTAAAAACATACGATTATGGAAAGAAAGAACTTACACTTCGAGACATTACAGATTCATGTAGGACAGGAACAGGCAGACCCGGCAACAGACGCCCGTGCAGTACCTATCTATCAGACAACTTCCTATGTATTCCATAACTCCGCTCATGCAGCCGCACGTTTCGGCCTGCAAGATCCGGGAAATATCTACGGACGCCTGACAAACTCTACACAAGGCATTTTTGAAGAACGCGTAGCTGCCCTTGAGGGAGGAGTAGCAGGGTTAGCAGTTGCTTCCGGTGCTGCCGCCATCACTTATGCTTTCGAAAACATTACCCGTGCGGGCGATCATATTGTAGCAGCCAAGACGATCTACGGAGGAAGTTACAACCTGCTGGCACATACCTTGCCCAGTTATGGAATTACAACAACTTTTGTTGATCCGAGCGACCTTTCCAATTTTGAAAAGGCTATTCAGGATAATACAAAAGCCGTATTTATAGAGACATTAGGCAACCCTAACTCCAACATTATCGATATAGAGGCAGTATCCGAAATCGCTCACCGCCATAAAATTCCTTTGATTATTGATAATACATTCGGCACACCGTACTTAATTCCTATCGAACACGGTGCAGATATTGTAGTACACTCTGCCACAAAGTTTATTGGTGGACACGGTACCTCACTAGGAGGAGTAATCGTAGATTCTGGTAAATTCGACTGGGTGGCTTCGGGCAAATTCCCGCAACTCACCGAGCCCGACCCCAGTTATCATGGAGTACGCTTTGTGGACGCTGCCGGTCCGGCTGCCTATGCAACCCGTATCCGTGCCACTCTACTGCGGGATACCGGAGCTACTATCAGCCCATTCAACGCCTTCATTCTGTTGCAGGGACTCGAAACGCTGTCATTGCGTGTAGAGCGCCATGTAGAAAACGCATTAAAAGTAGTAAGCTTCCTGAACAATCATCCGAAAGTAAAGAAGGTCAATCACCCTTCACTGGCCGATCATCCGGACCATGCACTATATCAACGTTATTTCCCGAATGGTGCAAGTTCTATCTTCACCTTCGAAATAAAAGGAGGACAGGAAGAAGCACATCGCTTTATTGACAGCCTGGAAATTTTCTCTTTACTGGCCAATGTGGCTGACGTAAAATCACTGGTCACCCCCGTCGAAACCGGTACAGCCCCGTATGGGACGGCGGGGAGGGGATGCTCCCCGCCGGTGCAAACGCTGTGAAAAAATTGATAAATGCTGTGAAATGCGAAAATTATCTGCGGAAGGGGTCCGCCAGCTTCTCCGGCTCCGGATACGTCTCGCCGTGGGTGTCCACGGTGACTTTGGCGATGATCTGGTCCTTTTTGGGCTTGTTGGTCATCATGTTGCGGGGCTGATTGGCGATGCGGTCCACCACGTCCATGCCGTCCATGACGCAGCCGAAGGCGGCGTACTGCCCATCCAGATGGGGGGCGTCCTTGTGCATGATGAAGAACTGGCTGCCGGCAGAGTCCATGGCCTGTGCGCGGGCCATGCTGAGGACGCCGCGGGTGTGGCGAAGGTCGTTGCTGACGCCGTTGGCGGCGAACTCACCCTTGATGCAGTAGCCGGGGCCGCCCATGCCGGTGCCGTCGGGGCAGCCGCCCTGGATCATGAAGCCGGGGATGACGCGGTGGAAGATCAGACCGTTGTAGAAGCCGGCGTTGGCCAGGGAGATGAAGTTATACACGCTCTGGGGTGCGATGTCGGGATACAGCTCGCAGGTGATGGTGCCGCCGTCCTGCATCTCGATGGTGACGATAGGATTGGCCATAACAGTGTCCTCGTTTCTGCAAAATATAAGGTGGTATCAGCCGCGGTTCTTTTCCCGCATGGCACGGTCCATCTCCCGTTTGGCATCCCGCTTGGCCACGGCATCCCGCTTATCGTAGGTTTTCTTACCCTTACACAGGCCCAGCTCCACCTTCACGCGGGAGTTTTTGAAGTAGACGGACAGGGGGATCAGGGCGTAACCATCCTGCTTTTGCAGGGCGTGGAGCTTGCGGATCTCCCGCTTGTGCAGCAACAGGCGCTTGGGACGGTCGGGGTCGCGGTTGAAGATGTTGCCCTGCTCATAGGGAGAGATGTGGAGGCTGTAGGCATAGATCTCGCCGTCCTTGGCGACGCAGAAGGAATCCTTCAGGTTCAGCGTGCCGGCGCGGATGGATTTGACCTCCGTGCCGAACAGCTCGATGCCGGCCTCGTAGCGGTCCTCCACAAAATAGTCGTGGAACGCTTTGCGGTTCTGGGCGGCGATCTTGACGCCGGACTTTTCCATGGGAGGACCTCCTTTCCCTGTGGGCTGATTCATATAGTATAGCACATCCTGCGGCGGGACGCAAGAGGATCATGGGACTGGCTTTTTGCCGCGGGGTGTGGTATACTGCGGAAAAACGGCGAGAGGAGTGTACGGCATGGATCTGACGGAGAGGACCATTGACAGTCGGGAGGTGTTCCGCGGCCGCATCATTCGGGTGCGGCAGGACACGGTGCGCCTGCCCAACGGGAAGGAGAGCAGCCGCGAGGTGGTAGAGCACCCGGGCGGCGTGGGTATCCTGGCCATCGATGGGGAGGACCGCGTGGTGCTGGTGCGGCAGTACCGGTACGCCTTTGAGCGGGTGCTGACGGAGATCCCTGCGGGCAAGCGGGAGACCGGCGAGGAGCCGTTCCTCACGGCGCGGCGGGAGCTGAAGGAGGAGATCGGCGCCGAGGCCGGACGATGGACGGAGCTGGGGGCGCTCATCGCGTCGCCGGGGTGCTACGGAGAGACGCTGTATCTCTATATGGCGGAGGACCTGACGTTCGGGGAGACCGATCCGGATGAGGATGAGTTCCTGGAGGTGCTGCGGGTGCCGTTCGAGGAAGCGGTGCGGCAGTGCATGGACGGGACGCTGACGGACGCCAAGACCGTGGCGGCGGTACTGAAGGGCAGATTGCTGCGGGAGAGGGCTTGCGCTCCGGCGGCGGATGCGATACACTGAGAGGGACGGTCAGGGCCGTCAGGGAGGTAGAGAAGATGTCGATGAATACGAAGAAAAATGTGTCCATTGGGCTGCTGGCGCTGGCCATGCTGCTGTGGGCGCTGCGAAAGCTGAATGTGCTGTATGTGCCGGGACTGAGTATGATCCTGCTGGCGGCCAGCATGCTGCTGGTGGGCTCCATCATGTTCCAGCTCAAGGAGAAAAAGAAGGTGGGCGGCACGCTCATCTTCGCGTTCGGGCTGTTCTGTATCGTGGCAGCTGTGGTGGAGATCAGGAATTTCGTGGCATAAGCAGAAAGAAAAAAGAGACGGACGCTTTGAAGCGTCCGTCTCTTTTTTTGCCTCCGGCGGCCCCATTTCTTCCCGCAGCGGAGAGGACGATTCCGCGCTCGGGGGCACGGAATACTCCTTTGCCTCCAGATTCCGTGCCGCTGGGCACAGGGCGGTTTCTCAAGTTTTTTCCTCCGGCGGCCCCATTTCTTTCAGCAGCGAAAGAAATGGGGGAAAGAACGCCGCCAAAAACCGATGGTTTTTGGATTTCCTTCAGGCCGATTTCGATGCGACAGGAAAAGGCACCTCAGGGAATCGGCCACGAGTCTACCCGCGCTGCCGCTGACGTGGTGGTCACAAGAGATTGGCGGGTCTACCGATTTGGGCGATTATCAAATCGCGCACTTGCCGCCGCCGGCGGCAAGTGTATGTGCGGCCCGCTGGGCCGCGGAAAATTTAAGATCATGGTACATCGCAGTGTAGAGAAGCGGCCGCAGCATTGTTCCGCGGCGGTAGGATGCGGCACTATCCTGCGGCACGTGGGAGCGGCAGCGGGGATAGAAGTACAGGCGATTCGTTGTGGGACCTTTTTGCGCCGTGATTGCAAGCGGACGAAAGGAATTCCAAAGACCATGGGTCTTTGGCGGCGTTTTTGCATCCTTTTGCCGCCGTGGGCAAAAGGATGTCGCGCCGGAGCGCGAAACACTCCTTTAGCGAGAGAATATAAAACAGGCTGTTGGGGACGCCGGCCCCTACGGGGTGCGAGAACGGGGCCACGGCAGGGCAAACAGAGGGACAGACCCCAGCCCCTACGGGGTGTGTCCGTCGGGGTGCGCCGGAGAATAAGGACAGGAAAAGAAAAAATAATTTCCTGATGTGGACGGAAAAGGGCAACCGGAGGGGGTCGCGGCGGGGGAGAGGTGAAGGGGAGGTGTACATATGTGCAGAGACAAAGAGCAGGAGCGCGGCGTATGGACGGAATGCGATCTGTGCGGCGGGGAGATCCGGTGGGGCGACCGCTACTACCGCGTGGCCGGTGAGAACGTGTGCCGGAAGTGCCTGGCGGATTTCGCCGCCCAGATCCTGGCGGTGTACGAGGTGAGAGGAGGAGAGGAGAGATAGGCAGGAAGAAGGGTATCCCGTGGGAGGAGATGCGGGAGAGATACGAGGCGGGCGGCATCAGCTTCCGTGCGCTGGGGAAGCTGTACGGCGTGACGGAGCGGGCCGTCAGCCGGCACGCGCAGGACGAGGACTGGTACGGCCAGCGGCGCTGGAGCCGAACGAAGCGGATGGAGACGCAGACATGTCTGGCCAATGTGGCGCGGCAGCTGAACCGCGCTGCCGCGTCCGCCGCAGAGCGGATGGATATGGGCGAGGCGGACGTCAGGGAGATCAAGGAGCTGGCGGGACTTTTGCAGGCGCTGGTGGGGCTGGGGAAGTCGCTGGAGCCCCCGAAGCCGCCGGAGAAAAAGAGCGGAGGCACGGTGCGGGTGGTGCTGTCCGGCGAGGCGGAGGAGCTGAGCCAATGAGGGCGGAGGTCATGACGCTGGGGGCGCCCAACCCGCGGCAGCGGGAATTCCTGGCCTGTGAGAGGAAATATGTGGCCTTCGGCGGGGCCAGAGGCGGCGGCAAGAGCTGGGCGGTGCGGTGCAAGGCCAAGCTGCTGGCGCTGCGGTACGCGGGGATACGTATCCTGCTGGTGCGGCGAAGTCTGGCGGAGCTGGAGGCCAACCATCTGGCGTTTCTGCGGCAGGAGCTGGCAGATGTGGCGGAGTATCGGGCGGGGGAACGGCAGTTCCGGTTCTGCAACGGAAGCGTATTGCAGTTCGGCTACTGCGGGTGCGACCGCGATCTGGACCGGTACCAGGGCGCGGAGTACGACGTCATCTTTCTGGACGAGGCCACGCAGCTGAAGGAGCAGTGGATGCGGCAGATCGCCGCCTGCGTCCGAGGGGTCAACGACTTCCCCAAGCGCATCTACTATACGTGCAATCCGGGCGGGCCGGGGCACGGGTACATCAAGCGGCTGTTCATCGACAGGCGGTTCGAGGACGGAGAGCAGCCGGAGGACTACGCCTTTATTCCGGCGCGGGTCACGGACAACGCGGCGCTGCTGGCGCGGCAGCCGGACTATCTCAAGACACTGGAGGCTCTGCCCTACAAGCTGAGGCGGGCGTGGCTGGAGGGACGGTGGGACGTGTTCGCGGGGCAGGTGTTTCAGGAGTTCACCGATGACCCCGACCACTACGATGACAGGCGGTGGACCCACGTGATACGGCCCTTCGACGTGCCGCGGGAATGGAACATCTACCGCAGCTATGACTTCGGCTACGCAAGGCCGTTTTCCTGCGGCTGGTGGGCGGTGGACCACGATGGGTGCGTGTACCGCATCGCGGAGCTGTACGGCTGCACCGGCACGCCGGACGAGGGCGTGCTGTGGACGCCGGAGCGGCAGTTCGCAGAGATCCGGAGAGTGGAGGAGGAGCACCCGCTGCTGCGGGGGCGGAGCATACAGGGCGTGGCGGACCCCGCCATCTGGGACGCCAGCCGCGGCGAGAGCATCTATGAGACGGCGCTGAAGCACCGTATCTTCTTCGTGAAGGGGGACAACCGGCGCATCGCGGGGTGGATGCAGATGCACTACCGCATGAGCTTCGACGGCGAGGGATACCCCATGCTGTACGTATTCCAGCACTGCCGGGCATTTATCCGCACCATCCCGCAGCTTTTATACAGCGAGACGGTGCCGGAGGATGTGGACACCACACAGGAGGACCATGTGGCCGACGAGAGCCGGTACTTCTGCATGACGCGGCCCATCGCGCCGGTGCGGGCGGCGGCACGGGAGATCGCGGAGGATCCGCTGGACCTGCGGTCGGGGCGGTTCGGCAGCTGGGGCGGCGTGAGAAGAATTTGAGGAGCGCTGCACCGGAGCGTGCAACGTTGGACCTGTGGCGGGCAGAGGCAGTAACAAGGAAAGGAAGGTGCGACATGGAACAGGAGGTCATGCGGCCAAGGATCGGCACGCAGGAGGTGGTCCGCGCGGCGGAGATCCTGCGGCAATACCGACGCGGCAAGGAGAATCTGGACAAGCGCATCATCGACAACGAGCAGTTCTGGAAGATGCGGCACTGGGAGCAGATGGAGAAGGAGGGGCGGGGCGGCAATCCCCACGATCCCCGCCCCGCCAGCGGGTGGCTGGTGAACTGCATCCTGTCCAAGCACGCGGACGCCATGGACAGCTATCCCGAGCCTACGGTGCTGCCCCGCGAGCCGGACGATCGGGAGGAGGCGGAGAAGCTGACCCGCATCCTGCCGGTGATCTTGCAGAACAACCGGTTCAAGAAGGAGTACGCCAGAGCGTGGTGGAACAAGCTGAAGTCCGGCTGCGCCGTGTACGGCGTGTTCTGGGACGGGGGCAAGCTCCACGGGCTGGGGGACATCGACATCCGCAGCATGGACGTGCTGAATCTGTTCTGGGAGCCGGGAGTGCAGGATATCCAGGCATCGGAGAATTTCTTCTCCGTGGAGCTGACACCCAACCACCGGCTGCTGCGGGACTATCCCCAGCTGGAAGGGAAGCTGGGACGCGGCGGCGCGTCCCAGGTGAGCCGCTATCTCTACGATGATCGGGTGGACACCTCCGACCAGTCACTGGTGGTGGACTGGTACTACCACACGGAGGCGGAGGGGCGGCAGGTGCTGCACTACTGCAAGTTCGTGGGGGAGACGGTGCTGTACGCCTCGGAAAACGACCCGCAGTACGAAAAGCGGGGATGGTACGACCACGGGCAGTATCCCTTCGTGTTCGACGTGCTGTTCCCCGAGGAGGGGACGCCCTGCGGCTACGGCTACGTGGACCTGTGCAAGCCGGCGCAGAAGCAGATCGACCTGATGAACCAGGCCATCCTGAAGAACACGCTGGCCGCCGCCACGCCGCGGTTCTTCATCCGCTCCGACGGGGCGGTGAACGAGAACGAGTACGCGGACTGGACAAGACCCTTCGTACACACCAACGGGAATCTGGGGGCGGATTCCATCGCGCCCATTCGGGTGCCTTCGCTGGACAGCGTGTATGTGGCGGTTTTGCAGAACAAGATCGCGGAGATGAAGGAGACGGCGGGCAACCGGGACGTGATGAGCGGCGGTACCGCCGGCGGCGTCACGGCGGCCACGGCCATCGCCGCCCTGCAGGAGGCGGGCGGAAAGCTGTCGCGCAACATGATCGACGACGGGTACGAGGCGTTTTCCCAGGTGCTGACGCTGTGCATCGAGCTGGTACGGCAGTTTTACGACATGCCCCGGCAGTTCCGCCTGCTGGGAAAGAACGGCGGGCAGTTCGCCATGTTCGACAACAGGGGCCTGCAGCCCCGTCCGCTGCTGACCGGCGGCTATCGGGTGCCGGAGTTCGATCTGGAGGTGACGGCGCAGGACGAGACGCCGTACCAGACCATGGAGTACAACCAGCTGGCTTTGCAGCTGTTCCAGATGGGATTCTTCCGCAGCGATATGGCAGAGCAGGCGCTGCGGTGCCTGGAGCTGATGCAGTTCCGCCACAAGGAGACGCTGACGGAGGTCATCCGGCAGGGACAGAAGGAGACGGAGCAGAAGGAGTGGCTGACGGCATCGCTGCGGCAGGCGGTGGCGCTGCTGGACAAGGCGCAGGGGACGCACCTCAGCGAGACGCTGGAGCTGGAGCTGCGGCAGCGGGACAGCGGCGGCGGTAAGACGGACAGACGCGTCAACGGCGCGGTGGAGCGCCAGAGGCAGGCCACGCGGCAGGCGGTGCGCCCCCGATGATACGGGCGGTGTGCGGCGGCACGCACCTGACGGTGCGGGGGCATGCCGGGCATGGGCAGCCGGGACAGGACATCGTATGCGCGGCAGTGTCCGCGCTGGTGTACGCACTGGCCGGGGTATTGCAGGAGAAGGGACAGCTGGCACGGGGGGACATCAGAGAGGGGTACGCGGACATCGCGGGCGCAGGGGACTGTGCACGGGAGTTCGCACTGGTGCGGTGCGGGCTGGAGATGCTGGCCGGGCAATATCCGGAGAGTGTGGAAATAGGGTCGTGACCTACCACGGAAAGGAGAGTTCGGATGGACGAGCTGGAAAAGACGGCGCAGGAGACTGCGGCGGAGGAGCAGACGGGCGATACGACGGCTCCCGACGCCGGGGAGGATTTTGAGACGCTGATCCGCGGAAGGTACAAGGGGGAGTTTGACGCCCGCGTCCGGAAAATTCTGGATGGACGGCTGCGCGGCCTTCGGCAGGAGAATGAGCGCCTGCGGCAGGAGGCGGTGCGGACAGAGCTGCTGTGGCAGCGGGAGCAGGACGAGCAGCTGCGCCGCGCCATGGAGTTCGCCGTGGAGCGTGCGCGGCAGCAGATGACCCAGGCCATCGCCAGCGGCGGCAGCCGTGTGGCGGAGAACGGCGGACGCCGCCGCAGCGTCAGCCGGTGGGATCCCAAGGGGTTAAGCGGCAAGGAGCTGGCGGAGATACGGAAGAGGGTACAGGGCGGGGAGAAGATCCGCTTCTGAGGCTCCGACGGGATCTTTTCCGCCCTGCCTGCGTCAACCCGCCTCGACGTATACGGGGTGCAGCGGTCACGCGGGGCGGACAGAAAACAACAACACAGTGAAAAAAGGAAGGGAGAAAGGAATATGAAGATGAATTTGCAGATGTTTGCGGAGGCCAATACCCAGACCACGGGCGGTCTGAGCGCGGAAATGAAGACCTATTACGGCATGGAGCTGCTGGAGAACGCCAAGCCGCAGCTGGTACACAACCAGTTCGCGGCCACCAAGGGTTTGCCTGCCGGCGGCGGCAAGACGGTGGAGTGGCGTAAGTTCGGCGCCTTTGACAAGGCGCTCAAGCCCCTGACCGAGGGCGTGACCCCCGATGGCAGCGGCATCTCCGTCAGCTATATCACCAAGGAGCTGGCGCAGTACGGCGACTACACCACCGTGTCCGACATGCTGGATCTGACGGCCATCGACGACGTGGTGCTGGAGATCACCGACCGTCACGGCAGCAACATGGGCCTGACCCTGGACACCGTGACCAGAAACGAGATCCAGCAGGGCAAGCAGGTGATCTATGCGCCCAAGCTGGGCGCCAACGGTGCCAAGACGGAGATCACAAGCCGCACGGCACTGGACAAGGACTGCCGCATGACCAGTGAGCTGGTGGCCAAGGCCGCGACCCAGCTGAAGAAGATGAACGCGCCCACCTTTGACGGCAAGTATGTGTGCATCATCCACCCCAGTGTGGCCTTCGACCTGCGCCAGGACGAGGCATGGATCGCCGCCCATCAGTACGCCGCCGCCACGGAGCTGTTCTCCGGCGAGATCGGCGAGCTGCACGGTGTGCGTTTTGTGGAGACCACGGAGGCTAAGATCTACCGCGGTGAGAATCTGGCCGGCGATGTCCGCAGCCTGAAGGTGAAGGGCAACACGGTCAGCACCGTGGAGGTGGGCTTCCAGGGCGGCACCGTGGCAGCCAATGCGCTGGCAGGCCGCTATGTGATGATCGGCGGCAGCCGCTGCAAGGTCATCAGCAACACCACCGCCAAGCTGGTGCTGGACACCGAGGTGACAGCGGCGGAGGGCGACGCCATCTATCCCGGCGAGGGCGGTAAGAACGGCTGCGCCGTGTATGGCTGCCTGTTCATCGGCAAGGGCGCTTACGGCGTGGTGGATCTCAGTGAGGGCACGGAGGTCATCGTGAAGCCCCGCGGCAGCTCCGGCACCGCCGACCCGCTGGATCAGCGCTCCAGCGTGGGCTGGAAGGGCATCCACGCCGCGGCCATCCTGTACGATGAGTACATGGTGCGCGTGGAGTGCGGCAGCAGCTATTCCGACGAGGACAAGGCCAACTGACGGAGCGTGAAGCAGGGGCGGGCGAGTTGTCCGCCCCTGCGGGCGGGGGATGCGGATTCCCACGCCAGTGTTCGCACTGGCTCGGAATGACAGCGCTTTGCGCTGTAGGGACGTTGGGGATGCCGTCCCCTACGAAATCGCAAGAGGGTGCGTGCGGACAGGAAACCCGTTGTAGGGCGGGACCCATGTGTCCCGCCGCGTGATACGCATTGATCCCGGCGGGGCACATGGGCCCCGCCCTACAGGGTGCGGAGGTCGTGCGGAGCGGGACGCAGGGAAGAGGTTTTATATGAGGAAAGGAGAAGGGCGAGATGAAGGAGAAAATGGTGACGGTCATGCTGCCGCGAGGCAGAAAGCAGGAGGAGAACTTTGTCATCGTGTCGGTGAACGGGCGCAGCTGGAAGATCATGCGCGGCGTGGAGGTGCGCGTGCCGGAGTGCGTGGCGGAGGTGCTGGAGAACGCCCGCATGATGGCGGAGGAGGCGCGGCGCTACGTGGACGAGCGCGCTTCCTGAGGTGGCGGCTATGGCGAAGGTGACGGCAAAGCAGGTGCTGGATCGGGTGGACGCGCTGGCACCCAACGGGTATGAGCGCGGGGAGAAGCTGCGGTGGCTGGCGCAGGCGGAGGGCTTTGTGCTGCGGGAGATCGGGCATCAGACGGGGGAGCTGCCTGACATGACGGAGACGACGGTGCTGACGGCACCGGTACCCTACGACGAGATGTACCGGCACTATGTGGAGGCACAGATCCACTATGCCAACGGGGAGACGGCGCGGTACAACAGCGCCGGGAGCCTGTGGAACAACGCCTTTCTCACCTACCGGGACTACTGCGCCAGAACGGAGACACCGCCGGCGTGCCCGGTGCTGCGGCTGTGCTGAAGGGAGGCGGGGAGGATGTATTTTCCCAAGCTGAAGGCGCAGGCGCAGCAGAGAGCCGCCGTGGAGCAGTTCGGCGGGCTGGATCGCCGGGTGGGACACGGCGCGGGCTGCGCGGAGAACATGGAGAATATGTGGAGTGGCGGGTATCCGGCGCTGGAGACAAGACCCCGGCGGGGCGTGATGCGGCAGCTGACGAAGCCCCACGGCATCGTGGAAAAGGACGGGCTGTTCTGGGTGGACGGCACGGCGCTGTATGTGAACGGGGCAAAGACGGAGCTGGTGCTCAGCGACAGCGACAAGCAGCTGGTGAGCATGGGCGCGTATCTGTTGATTTTCCCGGATAAGAAGTACATCAACACCCAGAAGCTGACGGAGTACGGCAGCATGGAGAACATACAGACCTCCACGGGGGAGGTGACGTTCACGCTGTGCTATGAGAACGGGGAAAGCGTGGGCAGCTATGTGACCGGCACCTATGCGCCCAAGGAGCCGAGCACGGGGGATCTGTGGATGGATACGGATCGCCGGGTGACGGTGCTGCGGCGCTATGACGGCGGCAGCTGGGTGGAGGTGACGGGTATATGCACGAAGATCGCCGCCACGGGGCTGGGCAGGGGCTTTCAGGCCGGGGACGGCGTGACGGTGTCCGGCTGCGGTGCGCTGGAGCTGAACGGACTGCATGTGCTGAAGGCGGCAGCGGACGACTGGGTGCTGATACCGGCCATGTGCCGGGCGCTGGACAGCCAGACGGCGGCGGTGACGGTGATGCGCACCATCCCGGAGATGGACTTCGTGGTGGAGCAGGGAAACCGGCTGTGGGGGTGCAAGTACGGTATCGTGGACGGGCAGGCGGTGAACGAGGTGTACGCCTGTGCGCTGGGGGACTTCCGCAACTGGAACAGCTTTGCGGGGCTGAGCACAGACAGCTATGCGGCGGCCAGAGGCTCGGACGGTGCGTTCACCGGGGCGGCGGCCTGCATGGGCGGCGTGGTGTTCTTCAAGGAGAACTGCATGGAGCGCATCTATCCGGCGGCGGGCGGCGGGCACCAGATCGTGACGGTGCCGTGCAGCGGTGTGCGCCGGGGCGCGGAGAGAACGGTGGCCGTGTCGGACGGCGTGGTGTATTACCTGGGGAATGACGGGGTGTACGCTTTTGACGGGAGCATGCCGGTGTGCGTGTCCCGGGCGCTGGGCGACAAGAGGTATATCGGCGGCGTGGGCGGCGGCGAGAGCGGACGCTACTGGCTGGCGGCAAAGGAGGCCGCCGGTACCACGGAGCTGCTGGTGTACGATACGCAGAGAAAGCTGTGGCACCGGCAGGACACCGTGGAGGTGATGGACTTTGTGCGGCAGGACGGCGTGATGCTGCTGCTGTGCAGGGACGGGCGGCTGCTGGACACCGCCGGTGAGGTGGGCACAAAGGAGACGAACGTGGTGTGGAGCGCCGAAAGCGGCGATCTGGGGCTGTATACGCCGGAGCACAAGTATCTGGCGCGGCTGGAGCTGCGGATGAAGCTGGAGGAGGGCGCCGTGGTAAAGGCGTTCGTGCGGTACGACAACGGCGAGACGTGGGAGCAGGTGGGGACTGTTACCGGGACGGCGGAGCAGACCAGGGGCGCGGTGATGCAGCTGCGTCCCAGACGGTGCGGACACCTGCGGCTGAAGTTGATGGGGCTTGGCCGGTGCCGGGTGTACAGCGCGGCGGCGGTGTATGAGAAGGGGAGTGACGTGGAATGATGACGCTTCCCCTGCCTGCGGCACCGGCGGGGACGGTGCAGGAGCAGGCGGCGCAGCAGTATTCGTATCTGGTGCAGATGGCGCAGCAGCTGAATCTGGCGCTGGGACAGCTGGAGGAGCTGGGCAGCGGGGCGGGCGCGGAGTCCGCCAATGATGATCGTCAGCTAATGCAAAGTCCTCGTCCGGAATATTCGACCAGGGACAAACCTCCACATCGTATGAAGAGCATTGATGATCTTCATATTTAGCCCCTTTCTTATCCT
>OHBJ01000970.1_pt1 | contig 19571 bp, 17 predicted proteins | sample 1577241 | NCBI WGS metagenome assembly OHBJ01 (sample SAMEA3541594, study PRJEB24748) | human gut metagenome | biome: human gut; feature: human-associated habitat; material: faeces | place: China | collected 2012 | reverse complement strand
GGGGTTGATTTCACAGAGCTGGATGCCGAAGCCTGCATTATCCAGCGCCGTTTTCAGCGCCTCGTCCTGCGCGGCCTGCACATAGCGTCCGGCAGGAGCCTGAGCCTTTTCCACCGCCGCGGTAAAATTGGTAATGGGCTGGTTGTCCTCTCTGGACAGAAATACCTGCGCCTCATAAACGGCGATTTGGTCTGTGATCTGCAGCCGGTTCAGCAGCATTTTTCCATCGGGGCAGGCCAATCGGAACCAGAGCCGCTGATAGCGCGGCTCCAGCTCGATTCCGCCGTTGGCGTTTCTTTTCAGAAAGCGCAGCGGGTCAAAGCCCTGCACCCTGCGAAGCTGCTGCACGGCAGGAATCGCTTGGGTCAGCATAATTCTTTCTCTGGACATGGTTTGATACTCCCTTCATAAAATAAATAAGAGATGACTGTGCGTTTTTTGCACATTCATCTCACATTAACTGGCACGCTGCCATTCTTCGCCCTCTTCGTTACGGAGAGCCTTGCGCGTAACTGCCTTATAGTAGAGGGCGATGCGTTCGCCCAGCATGGTATTGCGTTTTCCTTTTCGGCTCCGATGTATCGCCATATACAGCGCCCTTTTTTCACCCACCAGCAGCACGCGGCGCTTGGCACGCGTGATTGCCGTGTAGAGAAGATTCCGCGTCAGGAGCACATTATGGGCAGCCAGCAGTGGAATAATGACCGTATCATACTCTGAGCCCATAGATTTGTGGATCGTAATGGCATAGGACAGCTCCAAATCATCCAGAAGCACCTGCGGGCAATCCATATAGCGGCCGTCAAACTCGATCACGACATTGGTGCCGCTAATTTTGCGGATCGTGCCGATGTCACCGTTGAAAATACCCTCGCCGACCTGCTTGCCGGAGCGGTCATACAGCTTGATGTCGTAATTATTCCGCATCTGCATCACGCGGTCATTGAGGCGGAATATCTTTCCGGCGTACACGATCTCCGGTGTCTCCGGCGATGCGGGGTTGATCTTCTCGCGGATAGCTTCATTCAGGCTGTTGACCGATGCCTCGCCCTCGGAGCGGAACGGCGATAAAATCTCCACCTGCTCGATTCCTTTTGCGGCGATCTGCTCCTGATACAACTCACGGATGATGCCGGCAGTCTCCTCCTGGCTCTCTGCCTTATGAAAGGCAAAGTCCTCACCATAGTAGAGCGTCGTTTTACCCTCGTTGATAAACCGGGCATTGTGGGCGATCAGGCTGTCCTGTGCCTGACGGAAGATCTCGTCCAGCACCGTGACCGGCACGACGCCGGAGCCGATCAGCTCGTGAAATACATCACCGGCGCCCACACTCTCTAACTGGTCTGCATCACCGACCAAAAGGACTTTGGTGCCGGGGCGCAAGCGGGAAAAGAGCTGATGGATCAGCCACATATCGACCATGGAAGTCTCGTCCACGATCAGGAGCCCTGCTTCCAGCGGTTTCCGTTCTCGGTCTTTCTTCGATTCCGAATCACCGTGAAGTCCCAGAATGCTGTGGAGCGTCTGTGCTTCATCGATCCCCGTTGCCTCCGCCATACGCCGGCTCGCCTTACCTGTGGGCGCTCCGAGTACGATCTTCTGCCGCGGATAGAGTTGACGGTACACTTCAATCACCGTTTTCAGGACCGTGGTCTTGCCGGTGCCGGGGCCGCCTGTGATAATGGACAGGTTATGCCGGAACACCATTTCCACGCCTTCTGACTGGCGTTTGGACAGGTTGAGCCCTAAGCTATGCTTCACTCGCTCCAACGGCTGCGCAATGTCTACCACCGCCGGATTTGCCAGGAACAGCTCTACCGCTTTCTGTGCGGTTTCGCTCTCCTGCAGAAATTGCTTGGGCAGATACACATTGCCGTGATTCGATACCACCTCGTCCTGCCGGATCATGGCAGACAGCTCCTGTTCGACCTGGCTCATGGGGACGCGCATCTGCGGGAGGGGTATCCGCTCATTGAGCAGCTGCATAGCCGCTTTGAGCAGAGCCTCTACCTCCAGATAGAGATGTCCGTCCTTTGTCCGTGCGTCCTCCAGCGCATAAAAGAGCGCACCGTGGACGCGCTTCGGATCACGCAGATCTCCACCGGATTTTTGTACGATGGCGTCAATCCTCTTGAAGCCGAACCCCGGCACCTGACAGAGATTGAAGGGACTCTGTCTCACGATGTCTGCACAGGCAGGGCCGAAATGCTGATAGATCTTCTGCGCGGTCGTCGGCGTGACCTTGAACGGGGCCAGCAGGGTCATCAGGACACGCATCCGGCTGGTTTCCGCATAGGCGTCCTTGATCTCCGCAAGCCGTTCCTTCGTAATGCCGCGAATCTCAAGAAGCCGGTCTGGCTGATGTTCCAGAATCTCCAGAGCATTGACACCAAACTTTTCGATGATCACGTCGGCGGTCTTTTCTCCGATGCCCTTCAGCAGACCGGAGGCAAGATAATTGCGGACGCCCTCCAATGTGGGCGGCACGATCTCCTGCCAATGATCGACTTGAAGCTGGAGCCCGTATTTTCCGTCCTTCCACTCTCCATCCATCTCGATCTTCACCGTATCCGTCTGCGGCAATTCGATGCCGACGGCGGTAAAGCGGATCAGGTGGTCGTGATAGCGATAGGGACTCCGGGCTTCTGCCGGTACGCTGCTGTCCTCCGTCTTCATCCGAAGGACAGAATATTTGCTGGACGCATTGAAAAACAGTACCTTGTCCAGTGCTGCAACAATGCTCACAGCACATCACCTCCGTTTCCTTTCACGCTGCCTGCAAAGCAGCTTTTTTCACATGGAATCTTCGCCATTCAGACACCGTGACATACTGATCGTAAATGTCAGGGTGTTCGTCCTTCAAACGCTCTAAGGCGTCCTTCGATATGCCTGCGGAGCGTACCGGATTGTAGGTTATGGTGTAGCTCTCCGCAAGACCGTTATACACGGCGGTGCAGCTTGTGCCCATTTTCTCGATGAGCATACCCTTCAACCGCTTGATGTCCTTTTCCAGCTTGCTCACATCAGCCGACAGCGCCTTTTTCTGCTCTTGCAGGGAAAGAAGCATGGACAGCTGCCCAAACTGCGTCTGTCCCAACAGCACAGGCGGCGCGTCCTTGTCCGCGGGCCCCAGCTTTCGCCGCAGGCTTTCGAGGATCAGGTCGCCATCCGCTTCCACATAGGGAGGCGGCGTTTTTGTGAGGACATGGTTCTCCCAGAAGTCCCGTTCCAAAGCGATCAGTTCCTCCTCATAGGCCATGTCACGGTCAATGCGGCGAATAATCGCCTCGTCTTCCGAATTGCCGTAAAGGCAGCAGAAGTAGACCCGGTCAATGTTCATGACCGCCATGTAGTGCCGCCCCTGCGATTCATAGTAGATAGGAACGATTTCCTCGCCGTTGTACCACCAGTTATCCTTGGCATTATAGTTCGTGGTCTTGATCTCAAGGATGGCTGATGTACCGTCCGACAACTCCACCATGTAATCCAGATCCGCCAGCATCCAAGGATATTGGGGGTGCCGGAACATGAATGGCCGGCGGTAGATCTTATAGCCCGTCTTATGGGCGAAGATCTTGGCAACCAACGGCTCCAGCAGGGTTCCAACTTCCAACTGGACCCAGTTTTCGGCATCATCCGCTGTGACGATATTCAGCTTGTCATAGTAGAGATCCCGGCCGGTACGGAATGGTGAAATTCCGAGAACGGCAGCGGCGTCACTTCCGCCGATGCCCTTGCGCCGGTATTCCAGCCATTGTTCACGCGGCAGACCTTCTGTACCGACGAGAATTTGCGGAGCGTAACACTTTGCGTTTTCCATGGATGCATTCCTCCTCGGTTTCATATCTGATGCGCGGCTTATTCAAAAGCCGCTTCTTTCTGTACCTGTGGTATGGTCGGAAGGAGCGTCTGGAATGCCCTCCGGGTTTCCATTTTCGTCTGAATTTCATTTCTTGTTTCCACCTTTCTTGATGATATATCCTCAAAGCCTTTCGGCATTTGGGCGCAAAAAAAGCGGGAACAACGATTCTGGTAAAATCCAGCGTGTTTGCCTCACAGCAAACACTCGTCATTCCCGCAGCATTGGGGCGTTACTACCCCGTAAAATAAAAAGCCAGCAGCAGCCGGCTCTCATGGCACAGCAATACTACTGACAAAAACGTACAAACCTGACAACGTGCGCAGGTGGATCACTCCACACACAGATCATTGACCTATGCCCAAAGGGAAATTGCGCAAAACTCATTTACAGGCATAGTGTAACACAATATATATGACAAGTCAACACTATTCACCCTTCATATTGTGTCTCAAATAGGTTTTGTTAGCTATTGTGGCGTCGAGCAGCAGTAACATCAATGCTATGCATATATCAGCATAGATACACTCTCACGCTGCTAAAAAGGAGTGTCACCCGATAGTAAGTTCGCTATCAGGTGACACTCCGGAAGGGTCAACTTAGCTGCCAACCTATCAACAGCAAAAGAACACTCTCTAAGAGAAGTACCCCCACACAGCACAAATCAAACCATGCAGATTTTTTCTTTTCCTCGACCGCTCGGAGCGCGAAAAATGCAAATCCAAAAGCAATAAAAAGCAAATCGCTCCAGTGCTTTGGATATGCCTTGACTGGAAGCAAAATCATAACGGCCAAAAATAGTGCAAAGCTTATCACATACTGTATGATATTCTTGGGTAATTTTTCCATGTTATTATCCATTCATACAGCGATACACAACCGTATCAGCGTCTTCAATATAGTTCTGCTGATTGGCGCTTGCATACCATTTTGTGTACAACTTTGTTACCGTCCCGTACCCGATAACCCCCGGACCGCTGGGGCGCTGATACGAAAGGACTCTTACAGAAATAGCGTGGATACCGTCTGGGTGCACCGTCCCACCAATATTGCAAATCTTTCCTAAAAGTACTCCTGCCGCAAAAGCTCCAAGAGGATTAAATCCGAGTGCAGCGATTACGACCGTTACAAATGCACCGGAGGTCATATCGAGCAAATCCTGCATAAATGTAATGTCTTTCTTTTGAGTACCAATTAGTTTGCTATAATCAGTTGCAACTGTCCCGTCCGGCGGACCGTCAAGATATTTTACGGTATGTGCAAAAGGAGCAATATCATATTCCGTACTTAGCTTTGATGATTCCTGCGTTGTCACCTTAATGCAATTACCGTTTAAGATTACGTCTCTAATGGAATCAATTTCAACCTTATCAGATTTATCGCCTTCTACAAAGTTCAGCTTTGTCGTCCCATCTGTCGAGATTTCTTTTATTACAATACCATCGACCACATTTCCAGCAGCATCGTTATAAGAATATCTAAATCTACCTTCTACATTATCCGAGAAAGCAAACTCAATCATCTGTGAAAAATTGCCCACTTCATCAGTAGCATATGGGCTTAATTCGACAGCAAATGCAGGAATGGCGAGAGCCATGCACATTGCGATGCAGAGAATAAACGACACCATTTTACGTTTCATTTAATTAACCTCGCTTTCTTTTGTTGTTGAACATAGCTTAATCTACTTCGGATACATTGAAAATTATACCTCTGTATTTTCTACTAAAACAGCCCTCCCTTCTCGTAAAACTAAATACGACAAGGGAGGGAGTTTTTGGACACAACGGCTATTTATTTTTCGCAAACACTTTCTGCTAACCTAACCAGATCTTTGGCAGTGAAGAATCCGGATATGAAAAATCCAGCGTTGTCAGCAGTCATCCATACGATTGTGTTACCGATAGCAGCGTCATCGCTGATCAAAATGTCGGCAGTGCAGCCATCTACGGTTACCTTTTCAACGGCAGTATTTGTTGACTCGATTTGCCAGAATGTCTCATCTGGCGGACTTGCATAATAGAATTTCAGTATCTCACCCTCGTCATTCATATAAATGACCGACGAAGTATTTCCTACACTATCTTCTAATATCTGTGTATATCCTTCGGGGATCCAAGTTAAATAGTAGTTATTCTTTCCTTCATTGCTGGTACGCCCATCCTCAAAATGATATATAAACAGCTCTTCGTACACCTCTTTGACCCATCCAAAAAAAGATGCTCTAGCCTCTGTATCGACGGCCAGCCAAGCACTTCCGCCAATGAGGACTGCAAGTATAATAACGGCAACTTTGTGCATCATTTTATAGAAATAAGGATGATCTGCGCGCTTTTTCAGCTTTCTGATTTTTCTTTCAAACGGTTCAGAAAACTCATGAGGACGAATCGCGTCGTAACCTTCTTCCATATAACGCAGATATAAGTTGCTGGATTTTTCAGCAGCCGCGCGTAGTCGCTCATCAGTGATCAAAATTCGCCGCCTCCTTCTTTGTACAGTATCTCGAGTTGCTTTTTCGCTCTCTGATCGATTTTCTGCGCCCAAGATAACGTAATTCCCAACATCTTTGAAATTTCACGCAAATTGTAGCCATGATAATATTTCAACCAGATAACATGACGTTGCTGCTCCGGCAACTTAAGAATAGCCTCTGTTAGCAAATCATCTGTGTGAAGTTCTGCACTCAGTTGATTAAGAATTTCATCGTTATATTCCGCAGTGGGATGGCGGCCATTCATTCGCAGCATATCAGTCACTCTGTTGTCAACTATAGTTACGACGAGCTGCTTTGTTTTTGGACTCACCGGATCAATTATTTTGATATTTTCAGCTATTTTCATAAAAGCGTAATGTACTGCGTCCTCCGCATCCTGTTCATGGTGCAAACGCTTATAGGCGACATAGTACATAAGCCCACGGTATTCCCGGTATATGTCTTCGAATTTGCTCTTGTCTTCTTCTGTCTCGATCGTTTGAAGATAAATCAGCATAGTCTTGGCTCCCTACCTGTTATGTTGGTATTATAACAAAGCGGGAAAAAGGTGTCCAGTAATTGTAGTGCCTGTCAGCACCGGAAATAAGGTTGATTAAGCTTTTCAGAAGTAAACCCTTGCCATTCCATTTTTCCAGAATGGCAAGGGTTTATCAGGTATGTATTAGCCCAATCACAAAAGCAGCCGAAGCCCTAGTCTTTACGGCTAATATATGACACTATTCATCGCTCAAGAGGCCATCTACCACTTTAGCGAAGTCAGTGTCGTTTATAACCAATAATTCATCCTCACTCAAAAAATCCTCCCGTGTATCAGGGGTTCCTGTTACAATAACGCCATTATCGGTAGGTGAAAACTTGTATTCGGTTAAATTGTCGGAGACGATAATGTAAGGAGCATCTGTGGATGCAGAACAATCTTGCAGAACAGAAAAATCATCCGCAGTAAGCGCCGCAAGCGCCTTCTCCATATCCGATGCCGCAGTAACAGCGTTCTCACCTACAAGTGAGGTTGACGTCCCATCAGGGAAAGTAATCAGAATTAAGGGCTCATTCGAAGCACGAAACCGGCTACACCATTCCATGAACAATGAGTTTTCTACATCTTCAGAGGAGACATTAGACTGATTTTGACATCCAGAAAAGCAAACTGTCATGACGCATACAAACAGCAGTATATATGCTCTTTTGATTTTTTTCATAATACAATCCATGTTCTTTCCATTAATTGACTCGAGAAACAATTTCAGTAGCGTTGTAGGGGACCGGAATGCTGGTAGTGGGCCATCCCATCACAGCGGGGTGCGCGGCGTTATCAATATAGCTGATAGTGTTCAAAACCATCACTCTGCCATTGCACGACTGAATATCGTTGAGAATTGACTGGTTAATACTGACGGTAGTATAAAGGAGGGCATTAGCGCTTCCTGTAATATAAGGAGGAAGCCAATTTAAGGTCTTGACAGCCTCCATAATAGCACGTGCAACATCTCGCTGAGTTTCAATCTCATTAATCCATCTTTCACCCTGCTCTGCAGTACAACCAACAACTACAAAACGACCAGGAACAGCTCCCCACTCTCGCGCCTGCTTGTATGCTACAGAACCACCGCGGGGAGCGTACACATTATTTACTGTGCCATCCTCTAAAGGAGAAATTGAGTTTTCGTCGTATTCAGCTGAGAACATGGCGTAAAGAATCGCTTCATAATCATCTGCGAGATAGAGAGCGTCCTGTGCGGCTAACTGAGGAAGGATCACAGCCATCTTTTCGTCAACCATCTGTTGAATAGGATCGGCGGGCTTAACAGTGTCTTCGGCAGACAATTCGAACGCGGAAGCATTTACCATAAGCGCAAATACCATGCAAATAGCCATTAACAAAGAAGTGGTTCTCTTCATAGTAATCTCCTTTCGACGTTTGGTATTATCTATACCTTATATTTCATATTAATGTGAATTTGACATTGCTTTTGCAACATGTTTATCTGAGACATAACTATTACAGCTTACAGTCACTTAGAACATTGGATACACCCCCTATCATATCGGTAAGGCATTGAAATATATTAAGTTATCAGGCGTTAACTGGAGGCCCTTTACTATTCATCTTTTAGCCATTTGTGGCACTGATAGTAACTGGGGACCGCTTTGTTCCATTCACAGAAAAATTGACAACCATGGTATAGGTTTTTCCTTTTTTGACTGCCGCACTTTTTGTCATCTTCAAAATGCCAGATCCGCTTCCGTTCCAGCTTGCGATCAAATCGCTGCCACACCGGAGTTCCATCGTCGCCGAAATCTCATCTGTCATCTTATCGCCGACAATCTGAATTACACATGAGGCGTTATTCCCATCGAAGCTCAGGTGGGGCACCGAGGTAATGCTGCGGCTTTGGATCGCATGTGCCGAAACAGAAAGAAGCATCACCAGAATAAGAGACATGCAAAAGAAACGCTTTTTCACTAATCTCACCTCCCTTCATTCTCTTAAATACGACAGCGAGGTGTATTTTTGGACAGGATAGCTGATATTTTTTCTTTGCAGTGATAGAATTTTATTGGACAAATATTAAGCCCTCGTAAAACGACTACGTTTTACGAGGGCTTATCTATTAACTTTTTCTGTAACTTGCAAAATTTGTCTATGTTTCTCCGTATTTATTGTGTGAACGGCAAATAGATGTGCCTTGAACCTTGAAAACACCGCATAGAATAGCGCGGTCACATAGATTCGTCTGGGAGTTATACAGGATCGGCTGACAGTATGCGTTTGCGTACCTGCCGGGGAAGTGCCGCACAGCGGCAGCCTGCAAATACGCGGCCTGAAGCGAGGGCGCAGGAAATGGCCCGGAAAGCGAATTGACTTTCAATAAAATTATGCTTGGCAATCGTTGTTGTGGAGAGTATAATATGCCTACCCTGCTAAACAATTAGGGAAGGAGGTACTTACTGCAAGCTATAGCGGTTTCCAAGCTGCGAGGAGGTATTATTTTGTCTGACCAAAATTGCGGCAACAGTGTTCAACGCACCTACACCGTCGAACAGATCTCAAAAATTCTTGGCATCAGTCTTCGCAAAACCTACTACCTTTGCGAGCATACAACAGATTTTAAGGTCATTCGACTTGGCAAACGGTGCCTACGCATTCATAAAGAATCATTCGATTCTTGGTTCAATGCGTTAGATCAATCATAAAGCAACGAGCAAGAAAGGAACCGTTATGGCAACATATACAATACGCGGAACATCGCACAATGTCGTCTATACTTACAAAGCAGCTGACGGAAAACGCAAACAGCAATGGGAATCTTACTCTTCTGAATTGGAAGCAATTCAGCGCAAAGCCTATATTGACTATCTTCAATCTCAAAACAGGACATCTGATATTACACATGAAGCATCCGAGTATCGTAGAAAAAAAGCCGTTGAAAAGGCAGCTCAAAAAATTGCTGCTGAAAAGACAGCAACTGCTCCCGATACTCCGTCCCCTGAAAGCGAAGATAATATGAGCAAGACCTATCGAGAATTTATGGAGCGATTTCTTCCAATACACGCAAGAAAGAAGAATTTCTCACCTAAAACCTATGACAGCTATCGTCAAAATCTGGAAACGCATATATACCCTTATTTTGGTGATTGGGTCATGAGTTCTATTACCAGCAGCGCCATTGATGGCTTTATCGACCATCTTTTTCAGAAACCTTGCCGTGGAAGCAAGAGCTATGGCAAACGCACCTCGGAAATTCCAACACTGAGTTCCGGAACTGTAAAAAAGTGCTATAACATTCTTACACTTGGTTTTGAAACAGCAAAACGATGGAACTACATCGCAGAGATTCCCAACACCAAAGGTCCATCCGAGCACTACAAGAGGCGTAAAGCTTGGTCTGCTGAGTATATTTCAAAAATTCTCGATCAGATTCAAGAAGATCCCATTCTCCATCTCTCGCTTCACCTGGCCTTTGTATGTTCACTTAGAGCGGGCGAGATTGTTGCTATTGACATTCACTCAATCAACCTTGATGAAGGCAGCATGTGGATCTCCCAAATTCTTGAACGTGTCTCTGACGAGGCCCTCAAAAATCTCTCCAGAGAAAAGATTGCTAAAGTTTTTCCGAAACAGTTTTCTAACGCTAAAAGTCGCCTTGTCTTAAAAATTCCAAAAACAGAAGGCAGTTTGAGAAAGCAATACCTGACAAGCCCATTAGTTCAAGAAATCAAAGAGCGCATTGCGGAAATCAACAGAGCGAAAGAATCTCTCGGTTCTGAATATCAAGATAATGGACTGCTGATTTGCCAGCCAGATGGACGTCCCATTGACCCAAATAATCTCTGCAAGTCCTTCAAAGAATGGCAAAGCGCAATGAATATTACGGACCAAATTGATCTTCAGGGTTTACGTAAGTCAGGACAAATGCACAAAATCAGACTGACTAAAAACAATTACCAACTTGTGGCTGCTAACGCTGGACAATCCCCGGAAGTACTTATGCATCATTACAATGAAGCACTTGAAGTAGAGAAGCAACAGCTTGCATCGATGGTTGAATCAAGTTTTTATCCAACTCCTGCAAAATCAAATGAGAAGCCAGCATCTCTTGACGCAGCCGAAATTCTAAAACTGATTCAGGAAAATCCTGACCTCTCTGCCAAGCTCATGCAGCTATTAAAAGTCTCTGCATAAGACAGCACACGATGCAAACACTTTTTCGTTTAGCATGATGTTTAGCAACCCCGCAAATCTATGGTACTTGAGGTTCGACTTAAAAAAAGAAAAAACCTCGAAACCATAATGGTTTCAAGGCTTTTCTGTGGAGCTGCTGGGCAGATTCGAACTGCCGACCTCATCCTTACCAATTATATGCAGGCTGTTTTCTCTTATCGTTGCCTGTTGCAGCTTGTTGTCTCGCGGCCATTGATACGCAAGGGCCGCGGGCTTTTTCTTGTCGTTTCTTATCGTTACTTGTTGTAGCTTAAAATAGGCTGTTTTTTGATGCCCGTATGGGTTTTGTATGGGTTTTTGATAGAACCCATACCGCAAGACCTCATCCCTTATTTACAGCCTTCTTGACCGCCTCGCGCATGATCTGCGCCGCTCTGCTGACGCTCTCGGCGTTGGCGTGGGTATACATCCGCAGTGTTACGGCCTTGTCGCTATGGCCGAGCGCTTCGGATACGCTGGCCACATCCGCGCCGTTGGTAATCGCAACGCTTGCAAAGGTGTGACGTAGCTTGTGCGGGTGAAGATCAGGCAGCCCGCAATGGTCGGACAATTTTTTGAGATAGCGCGTGGGGCTTTGCGGGTGCATTGGCTCCGGACTACCCTCCTTTGTGAAAACAAAGGCGCTCATAGCTTTTTTCGCCTGTTCTGCGCGAAGCTGACGCAGGAGGGCTATTGTATCCTCTCCTGCATACACAGTGCGCTTATGGCCGTTCTTAGGGGTGTCTATGTAGACGCCCTTTGTCGGTGTGTAGCACAGATTTCCGGCTATGGTGATTTCCCCGCTCTTGAAGTCAATGTTTTCCCACTTCAATGCGCAGCACTCGCCGCGCCGGATGCCGGTATCAATCAGCAGACGGACGAGCGCCCGCCATTTCAGAGGCTCCGCGTCCAGTACAGCAAGGATATTCCCGACCTCCTCCGCCGTATACGCAGCGGGAGCCTCCGCCTTTGTTTCACCCTTGCGCGGCTTCGGACGCTCTACCTTATCCATTGGATTGCGGTCAATCATGTCCCCCATGTATGCCATCTTGAACAGGCTGTGCAGCACCGTATAGACTTTAATGACGGTGGCGTGGGCCTTGCCCGTTGCCTGGATGTCAAGAAGCAGCGCCGTGATTTGCGCCGGTGTGATCTCCGGCATTTTCACATCGCCTAATATGGGGTAAACCTTTTTATCAAGACAGCTCTGATAACTGGAACGACCATTCTCACTCATTGTAACGCCCTTAGCGGGCATGAACACTCTTTCCCCATACTGCTTGAGGGTAAGAATGCGAGCAGCTTCTGCGGCCTCCTGCGCGGCTTTCTCGCGTTTCTCTGCGCGGCTGATTGCCTCGCCTGCATTACATTGGCGCTCAAACTCCGCCGCCACCGAAGCAAGCTCACGATCTATGGCCCTTTGGCTCCATCCCTCCGGCACATACCATCGGCGCGTCAAATAGGACTTGTCCCGTCCACGGCTGACGCGGATCTCATAAAAGGCTTGTCCGGCCTTATTAAATTTCTTTCGTGCGGACGGCATAGCTGACCTCCTTATAACGCAAAAGGCAGACAACATTAAGTTGCCTGCCGTAGTGGAGCAAAAATAGGCGGGGCGACACTCCCGCATCTCCAATAAAGGCGACGGCTGCCCGTTCCGTCCTCTATCTTTGCTCTATACACTATATCACTTTTGCAACTTAATTATACACTCACGTACAACGGAATTCAAGTCCTTTTTAGAGTGTTTTTTGCAATGTAATTTCTAACGCGATTGCTGTTCAGGATGTAAAGCGAACGTGCATAATACCGGCCCGATCCAGCAATTCTCACGGCAACCTTTACGTATTCACCATTGATGACGTACTCCTTTACGTACTCAATGGAGCCATCAGTCGGATTTTGACCGACATAGTCAGGAGCCGCAAGAATAGTCTCCAAGTCAGCACCATACTTTGCAAAATCCGCAGGATGCGATTTCTTCATATGAGACAGATTACTCGTCCCAAAATAAATAGAACGATCTCCTGTTATAGTAATGCCAAGAAGTCTCTCGATCTCCTCCGTAATGATTCCGACCGTTTTGATTTTAATCACTTCCCTGCTCCATGCCTCGCATGGGGCTTTATTTTTTATCCTCGTCCGGCTCCTCTGGGCGCTGATACTGCGGCGTCTCCGCTAATTGCTCGATATAGTCGGCAACTTCTTTCATGTCCTCAGGCTTCAAATGCTTGAAAAAAAACTTTCCAGCCATGAGCATTCCATCTGTATTTAAGTGGCTATAGAAAAAAGCTGTCCTATCTTCATCAGATTCGAATTGCAAAATTCCCATGCGATGCATCTCAAACTCAGATGCTTTGACCCACGGTTTACCATCACCCTGGCGAATAATATTCCCGTTCTCGTCTTTAACCGTCAGGTCTGCTTTTTCTACGATGTGCTTTGTAATGATCTCGCATTGTTCATCTGCGGGAACGAGGTCGGTCCAATCGACCCCTAAAGCCGCAGCTATTCCCCTTAATACATTATATTTAGGCTCTCTTTGTCCCTTTTCATATTTGCTAATGGTGGATTTTGTAACGCCAATCGCGTCCGCTAATTCTTGTTGAGACATCCCTCGTTTCAGTCTCACCGCTTTTATGTTCGTTCCTTGCATAAGTTTATTCCTCCTAATAGGACTATACCCTACTGTATCCATTTTGTCAACAATTTTTCATTTCGGTATTGACATATGTATCCATTTCGGATATAATCAAGTTATGGTAGACGATTTGGATACTTTAGGAGGTGAATGTAATGACCATCAACGCGATTCGTATTGAATCAATTCTGGCCGAGCGTGACATGACAAAAGCCGCCCTTGCTGAAAGATGCGGGGTATCTCGGCAGAATATCAGCACTATCATCCGGCGCGGGACGTGCGAGCCTCGCACAGCCGGTAAGCTGGCAGCCGGTCTCGGTGTCAGCGTCGCAGAGATCATCGAGGGGGCGCAATAATGACACCATATCAAAAGATACCAGAAGCCTGCAAATCAACCGGCCTGAGCCAATATTTTCTACGGAATGGCTGCAAAAATGGCACTGTTCCGCACATCAAAAGCGGCCCGACATACTACGTCGACGTACCGGCACTTTTAGAGAAATTGCGAGGTGAGGCAAACGGACATTCTGGAAGTTCTACAGCACTTTGAGGGCGTGAAGCGCTGCGGCGACGGTCAATATATGGCCCGCTGCCCGTGCCATGATGACCGCAAGCAAAGTCTCTCCATCGGTCGAGGCGAAAAGGGCGTGGTGCTCAAATGCCAAGCGGGTTGTGATACACGCGACATCATCGCCCGTGTTGGCATTAAGCCTCGTGATCTCTTTTACGATGCAGAAGCAAAGCCCACCGAGCGCCCGCAGATCGTGGCCGTGTACGAATATCCCAATGGCGTTCAGAAGCTACGGAAATCGGACAAGTCCTTTTCATGGCGTCGGCCGGACGGAAAAGGCGGCTGGATCTACAACCGTCAGGGCGTTCCGCACTCCCTCTATGTGGCCGGTTCGCTTAGTAATGTCGTGTTCATCGCCGAGGGTGAGAAGGATGCCGACAACCTCCATCGTTTGGGCTTTGATGCCGCCAGCGGCGCAGATGGTGCAGGCCCCGGCAAGTGGCGGAAAGAATACACTGAGCAGTTACAAGGCCGCACCGTGCTCATCTTCCCCGACAACGACGCCGTTGGTAAGGCTTACGCCGAGGAGACCGCCGCCGCGCTGCATGGTGTCGCCGATCATGTCCAGCTTTGCGACCTCTCAACCGTCTGGCCGGAGATTCCGGAACATGGAGATATTTCCGATCTTATCGCTCATCTTGGTGGTGAAAAAGCCTGTGAGGCGATAGCGGAGCTCGCAACTAAAACGCCGGAATGGACACCGGCCCCACCAACTGACATCTTTGAGGAATTCGGCTTTTACAGCGTCCCTGACCTAACCGAGGAAGAACGCCGCCCGCCCGAGTTCATCATTGACGGCATGATCCCGTGCGGAATGACCTTTTTATCTGGTGCGCCGAAGATTCGCAAATCATTCATGGCGCTACAGATGGCGTCCGCAGTTGCGACCGGCACCCCCTTTCTTGGACACTCTACCACGAAATGCGATGTTGCTTATCTCGACTTAGAAGGTAGTAAGAGCCGCATTTCCTTTCGCTCAGCGAAGATGTCCACGCAAATTCCGTCAAACGTGTTTGTTACCAACAGCATCACGGAGCGCCTTGCCGATGGGCTCGTGAACAAGCTACGGCAGCTCCACAGGGCGCGGCCCTCAATCCGCCTCATCATTGTCGATACCTACAGCCGAGCGCGCGGCAGCTATAAAGCCCCCGGCGCGAACGCTTACGATGCAGATATTATGCTGCTGGAACCTGTGCAGCGCATGGCACTTGAAGAGAATATCGCGCTACTGTTCGTTCATCATGATAAAAAGGGTGCTGGGCTCGCTCTCGATTCCTTCGAGCGCCTGAGCGGAACAATGGGTATTTCCGGTTCCTGCGACTGCGTTATCAATCTTGTTGCAGACGGAAAGCGTTTTGATGGTAAAGCTTCTATGGAATTCACTCCGCGCGACGCGAAGGGCGGCGAAATGAGCCTCGTTTTTGATGAGCGGTTCGGGGAGTGGCAAGAGGTCATCGAAACCAAGCCGGACTTGCGCGGCAATCCGATTTGTTCGTGGATCATCGAACATTCGCCCGAGCGTCAGCAAGAAGGGAAGACCTTTTCTTACGATACGCTTATTAAGGCAGCTTATGGGAGTTTTGTGGACAACCCCGGCGAAGAAGTCAGAAAGCAACTCGTTCCCCGTCGTGAAGAATTGTTTTCAAGTTATGGTATTGGCGTTCAGATGGGCGTGAAATCGAACGGCGCAAGAGGCATTCGAGTAATAAATCTGTTATAAAACACCGTCCCTGCGTCCCTCTATGAGGGACGGTATCGTGGGAGAATAGCTTCGTCCCTCTCCCCTATTAAAAATATATGGTGTCCCTCCTACAGGGACGCAGGGACACTACCATTTTATAGAAAGCAGGTGATACTCAACGAGCGGAAGAAAATCACAAAGCAAAGGCCGCGCCGGGGAGATGGAATTGTGCCGCCTATTGCAAGGCTACCCCGCTTTTTGAGGTCAGCTATGAGGCCGACAGCGTATTCCGCAACGGCTATGAAAACTGTCCAAATTTGGACTGAAAGGAAGCACATGGACATTTTGAAGGAATACCCCCTAATTGACGCGCACGGCAAGCGATACCGTGAAGTTGGCCGGGGCTGCATCGAATATGCGCCGACCCTTGTAACCTCTGCGGGCGAAGTGCCGATTGGAACAGTCATTTATAAGAAGATGCAGGAAGAACCACCCGCACAAAGAAAAGATTGCCCCTTTCAGGGCGGCCTATACCCGCAATGCAAAGAGGACGATTGTGCTTTTTTCAAAGGCGGCAAGTGCAGGCCGGGAGCGACGCGGGCGGGCGGGCGTTGCCCTTTCCCCGCACATCTGATTTGCGGCGCTACCTGCGCCATGTATAAGAATGGGCGCTGCGGCCTTTTTCCGCAGCAGAAAGGAACAAAGAAATGAGCTATTTAAGATTGTTCACAGGAAGCAAACAGGATATGGCGCGAGTTCTGAAAATCGAGCGAATGATCCGCGATTTGACTAACATCAACGCTATCCGCGAGATTGTTCCTCCAATTACTATTGCTATAAACATACATTTTAATGGTTTAGGACTAAGTGGTTCTACCAAATTATATGCATGGTCGACTATTCGCATTTTGGGAGTAGTTATAGCAGATTTTATTGCATTTTCCTCTTTTTGTTGTAACATAAAAACAAACATTTCTTGTTTTAAATATTGTTGTCTTTTCATTGTTACAAATTCCCTTTCTTGGGTCGGCATGTTTTTTATCCTACTATAAAATTCATTTTCTTGCTGCCTTAAATCATTTCGAGTAAATTCAATACCTTCTTTAATACTCTTTATTGTTGCCATGACACTTGCATGTGTTGCTTCAATTTGTTCATTCAACAGATTCACTGTTGGGTTACCCTCATGAGTTGAACGTAGCAACTTTAGTCTTTCTAATAATAAGCCATTGTATTTTTGTAACACCTCTACTCCATTTTTGTCGGCAATACCTAAAGTCATAGGAATCATTGCATATTTATTATTTGGATCCTTTAAAAAGGCATCAATTGTTGATATAACAGAATACTGTGTTTCTACTTCAATCATTTTTTCTTTAAAATCGCCATTCTTCTCAATTAAAATTTTGGCTTCAGCTGTTATATCTGTTAGTTTATTTTGGGTTTTATAAACTTCTATATCTTTTTCTACTTTCTCTAAATCGTCTGAAATTAATTTTACACGATCATTGAAAAACACTTCCATTTCTTTTGCATATGCGCGCTTGTCACTAAGTTCTCGTTCATTATACTTACTAATAAGAGTATTAAGTATGTCTTTACCTCTGTTTATGTTGCTCTCATCAATACCTAATGATATTATATCAGCCTTTTTGGTAACAAGATCTATCAGGATTCTTTCTGTAAGTATTTCTGCTATATTCTGCAGTGCCGTCAGTGCCTCCTTGAATTGGCTGTAGGTATTTTCCTTAAAACCGCTGATGGAAATATACCCGATTTTGTTCTCCATCATACGGGAGGAAACGCTTTCCACCTCAACCGTTGCACGTTCCATGGTAAATTCCTTCTCCTCATCGCCGCGCTGCACCCGAATCGTAACCGCAGTGCCCTTCTCGCCGTGAATCTTTGCCGCAACATCCGAAAGCAGCTTTCCCTTCATATCCTCGCCATCCACGCCGATAATCACGTCGCCCGCCTGCAGGCCTGCCGTTTCCGCCGGCTGTCCAGGCATCACGCTGCTGATGACAACCTCGCCGTCCTGCGTAGTGTAAATCTCAATCCCCACGCCGTCAAAGTTCCCGTTGGTGTTGGTAAGATATTGCCGCAGGTTTTCCTTCGGCATATAATATGTATACTTATCTCCCACGCCGGCAAGCATCCCTGCAAAAAGCGTATCCTCCAGCTTGCCTTGGTCTATGTCCTCCACATAATATTTATCCAGATAGCTCTGTATCATATCCACCTTTGCATCCTTGCTCATGCTGATTTCAAAGGGAAGGAGATGCCATGGAATTGCGCGGCAGATGGGCTTCCATGCCAGATTCAGCACCACAACCAACGCCAGTGCCACACCAAAGCCCTTCCAAAAGTCTTTTCTTTTCATTGTATCACCTCTTTTTCAATCTTGCTTTATCCTATGTTTCCCCAAAGGGAATTATCCTATAAGAAAGGGGAAGTATTCTCCAAAACACTTCCCCTCTTTTTTCATTGTTATTTTGTTTTTCCGACTGCTTATACCCGCAGATGCTTACGAATCGAGGATACGCTGCCGATAACCCCCAGTGCCACACCAAAAACGATGCCGAAGGGGAACAGGAATCCAAATACATCCCCCGTCAGACGGAACTGGATAAATTTAATCACAGGCAGATAATCGAAAATCGCACTCGTCACCTTCGTATAAATCGGAAGTCCCAGCACCAGCGGCACCAACGCACCGATGATACCGATGATAATGCCTTCCACAATGAAGGGCCACCGGATAAACCAGTCTGTCGCCCCAACATATTTCATGATGTTGATTTCCACCCGTCGGTTCATCACGGAAATACGAATGGTGTTAATGATAATCATAATGGAAATCACACCCAGCAGTAGCATAACCAGTACGCTCCCGACATTGAACACACGGCTCGCCTTCAGCAATACCTCTGTCTCTGTCTGCCCATGCCGAATGTTGTCAATCCCGTCAATTTTTTCCAATGCAGTCAACACTGCATCCTGATTTTCAATATTGTCCAAGGAAATCGAAAAGGAATGGGACAAAGGATTGTTCTCCCCATCCAGCCCCACAAAGATATCCTCGTCCGCGCCCCAGTCCTTTTTCAGCTCCACCAGAGCATCCGAAGGGGAAATATATTCCACACTCTGCACATGGTCTATCTTTGCAATTTCATCTTTCATATTTTCAATCTGTTCCCCGCTCAGGTCTCCCTTCAGGAAAACGGAAATGCCAATGGAATCCTCCATCTGCCCCAGCATATACCGCAGATTGCTCCCTACGCAGTAGGAAAAGGATAAAATAGAGATGCAGGCTGCAACAGCGACAATGGAAGCCATGGTCATTAGCATATTCATCTTCAGTCCGCTGAGACCCTCTCTTATAAAATATCTAATCGTACTAGGCTTCATCGCTATAACCACCTTTTTCAATATCTCTTATAATGTGACCCTTCTGCAGCGTAACCACGCGCTTTTGCATCGCATCCACAATATCTCTCGCATGGGTTGCCATAACGATGGTTGTTCCGCGCTTGTTGATGTCATCCAGCAGCTTCATAATGCCGTACCTGCTCATCAGCGGCCTGTTTGTCCCCCGGGGCGAGCGGCAGAACGACCTGTGC
>OHBJ01000969.1_pt1 | contig 19572 bp, 16 predicted proteins | sample 1577241 | NCBI WGS metagenome assembly OHBJ01 (sample SAMEA3541594, study PRJEB24748) | human gut metagenome | biome: human gut; feature: human-associated habitat; material: faeces | place: China | collected 2012 | reverse complement strand
ATAGGTATAGAGATACCAGATCTGGGGCGTCAGGAACATGACGGCCAGAAGCCAGCGGTTCTTTTTCAGGCTGCAGAAAATCAGATAAAAAAGCCCCGCCGCCATCAGCACGCTGAACAGCCGCACCGCATGCTCAAAGGTAAAAAGCCTCGCGATCTGAGCCGCAAAAATATAGAACAGGTCAAGCTCCGTAAGGCGCGCCGTTCCGAACACGGAATAGGCCGCCATCTCCAGATCTCTTGCGTCCGGAATCTTCCAGTGGGTAATGTAATACTGCACCGAATAGACCGCCTCAGACTCATCGGGGTTCACCAAATCAGAGCCTGTGAAAGCTCCGGTTACTATCAGAACCAGCGCCAGCGGCCCCGCTATATAAAATAACGTATCAACTGCCAGGAAAAACCGTCCCTCCCGCTGCCGCCAGATTTTCCGCACATAGAATTCAGCCGCGGCCCAGACGAGTAAAAGCAGAGGCAGCAGATAAAAGACGCCGGTCCGCGCATAGCGCCCCGCCATTTCCTTATAAAACTCCCGGAACACATCCGTAGTCAGAAGCTGAGAATCATCGCCTGTGATATAAAGCCCCAAAGAGCCGCTGTCCGTCTCATACATCTGAACCTGATCGTTGGGCGAAAATGAAGCCAGAAGTTCTTCTCCGGAAAGCTCTCCTGCGTAAAAGCCATTAATAAAAAAGGCAATGTCCCTGATTTGAATCTCGTCATCCAAATTGTAATCAATTGGGTCCAGGCGTTTGAAGGTCTGTCCGTCGCGCCAGCGGATATCCCAGAAGAAAAAGCGGGCTTCGCCGGGCTTTTTATCAGCATTCTTTACGCTGTCCAGTCCCAGATTTTCCGTCGGGGAAGCAAAGACCTTGCAGTGATTGCCCGCCGTATAATCTTCTTTTTCAAAATCCACACGCATTTCTGTAAGTATGACCGACGGATAAAGCAGAAATCCGGCCAGCACCAGAACCAGTACCAGGGGCTTCCACCATTTTTTCAGCCACGTTTTCATATACTAAAACTCCTCGTATATAAGTTTATAGTCCTTTTACTGTGCCGTATCGTCCAACTGACGCTTCAGATAGAGTCCTACCACACCGGAAAAATTCATAATATTGCGGATGTAAGCGAAATCCCTGCCGAATATCCGCCGCTCCGCCTGCAGATCCTGCTCCTCCCCGGCGAAAACGCCCAGCACGGAGATGCCCTCCGCACGAACCTTTCGCACCTCGGAAGCCGTATCCCGTACCGCATAGTCACCTGCGTAGGGCGCAGGGTTCTTGCTGTTGGGCCGGTTCACGATGATGTCGTTGGGACGTGCAAAAGCTTTAAAGCAGGAACTGGAAACTCTCGGTCTTACCAATATACTCCTCACCGATCACTGCTATGTATATGCCAAGCTTCCTGCCACACCGGGCATGGAAAACTGTAAATCCATCGGCTTTATCGCTCATATGGATACCGCCCCGGATTTTTCCGGAAAAGATGTCAAACCACAGATCATTCCCGACTATGATGGCGGGGATATCTTATTAAAAGGAAGTCAGGATGTTTTAAAGGTAAGTGATTTTCCATCCCTTGCCTCTTTAAAAGGAAGAACCCTGATCACTACAGACGGTACCACACTTCTGGGCGCTGATGACAAGGCAGGTGTTGCCGAAATCATGACAGCCGTGGAAGAACTGATTGCAGAAGGTACACCACACGGGGATGTCTGGATCGGGTTTACGCCGGACGAAGAAGTCGGCGCAGGTGCGGATCTGTTTGATCTTGCTATCTTTCAGGCAGATTATGCATACACGGTGGACGGTGATTACGAAGGCGAAGTGGCTTACGAAAACTTTAATGCCGCAAGTGCCATCTTTCATATTAAAGGTGTAAATGTTCATCCGGGCGAAGCAAAAGACATTATGGTCAATGCGGCACTGGTGGGATGTGAAATTGTTTCCCGGCTTCCGGAAGCGGAAACGCCGGCACACACCAGCGGCCGGGAAGGATTCTATCATCTGACCGATATGTCCGGAGATGTGGCTTCCGCCACCCTTTCCTTTATCATTCGTGACCATGATAAAACCACATTTGAGAAACGTCTGCAGAATCTGCGTGACCTTGCACAATCCATGAATCAGAAATATGGACCGGAAACCGTCACGCTCGACATCGAACATTCGTATGAGAATATGATCTCTGTCATTGAGGATAAAATGGAGATCGTGGATCTGGCAAAACAGGCAATTGCCTCCGAAGGTCTGACACCGCTCTCCCGTCCGATCCGTGGCGGTACAGACGGCGCAAGACTGTCCTTTATGGGATTGCCGTGTCCTAATCTCGGTACCGGCGGGTACGGTTTCCACGGCCCATATGAACACATCTCTGTGGAAGGTATGCAGACCGCTGTCCGTATTTTAAAAAATATTGCCACCCATCCAATCCGTAAATAGATTTATAAAAAACCGTCCGCAGTTTTCTTTCTGCGGACGGTTTTTGTTCTATAACTTATTAAATTTTCTAATTCCCCTGCATATTTGCAGAATTTGCAAGTACAGGCTTCTGGAACATGCGAAAGAGTCCAATCTGTTCTAAGGCCTTTGTGATTGCGAAAAAGATCACCGAATCAATTGGCCACATAATCAGGTTCTTCAGCGCACGCGCCGGAAGAAGCACCATAAATGCCTGTCCATATAACACGTTCAGACAAAGTGTTGTCAGAATCACGTTACAGACCAGCATAACTACAAATTTAGCTGCCAGCACACGCCAGATCGTAAGCTTTTTCTTATAAAAAAAGCATCCATACAGGATTCCGGCCAGTATAACAACCAGCGTCAGCTGTGGACAAAATGGTCCGGTTGGCTTCATCATATACTTGATAATATCCAACGCACCATGGAAAATTCCTCCAACCACCGGTCCAAACAGATAATCAATGATACCATTTGGAATACTGGAAAAACCAATCCGAATAAACTGCCCATATTCAATGGAGAAAAATCCTAGAATGACAGCAACTGCAGCAAGCATTGCCATGGTAGTGATGGTTCTTACCGCTTTTAATTCACGGAAAGAATCGGTGAACAAAGTAACGAATTTTTTCATTAAAAAATTACCTCCTTTGCAGACCTCACCGAACTACAACAGGAGATAATTAATATCTTCGGATGCAGCGGGATGCGACTCATGTACCGCAAGATTTTCTTTTCGTCCGGGTGACAACTCCCTGTTCATCCGGCACTTAACGCACATGTGTCTACTCTGCTTTAAACTATTAAATTGCAACGAGCTAAGTATAACACAATGGAAAAGAAATGCAACTATTTTTTTCATTGTATGGCATTTTTATAGCAAAACGCCATCTGTCAAACGTTTTTACGTGGAACAGATGGCGTCCGTTGCCTGTTATTTTATTCTTTTCAGGTTCCCATACTTGCAAACAGGGCAGCTATCTCATCCGGGCTTAATGCCTTATTGGGATCTGCCGGTTCTTCCGGCTGAAGCGGTGCTTCTTTTACTGCTTCCGGCTCTTCGATCGGCTCCGGAATATCCTCCGGTTCCACAGTTTCCTCGGCAGGTTCCTCAACTTTATCCGCATTGTTATCGTTGCCCATATTCGCAAACAGCGCAGCTATCTCATCCGGGCTCATGGAACGGTTTGGATCTGACAGATCCGGCATCGGTGGAAGTTCTTCCTCCGGCAGATTCTCATCATCCGCTTCATCAACAATCGCATCCTCCGGAATCGGATCCGGCTCTACCAGTTCCTCTGCTTCCTCAATGGATTCTTCCGGGTCCGGCGGGATAATCTCATCCGCTGCCATGATCGGAGGCTCTTCCTCCGGCTTTAAATCCTCCTCTTCCGGTATATCCGGCAGAATCTCCGGTTCCATATCTTCTTCCGGCTCCAGCGAAATCTCCGGTTCCAGACTCTCCTCCAGATCCGGCAAAATTTCCGGTTCCGGGTTTTCTTCCAGATCCGGCGAAATCTCCGGTTCCGGGTTTTCTTCCAGATCCGGCGAAATCTCCGGTTCCGGCTCCATACTTTCTTCCGGCTCTGGTGAGATCTCCGGCTCTACCGGTGTTTCTTCCACATGATTCTGCGGTGCCGGCTGTGGCTCTACAGGTGTTGCCACAGGTACAGAAACCTGCGGCTGGGAAACAACCACTTTCTGACTGTTCATAATGGTCTGATTCAGGCGCAGTTCCATATCTTTCATTGCAATAATGATTTCCTGCAGCTTTGCGGCTATCTCTTTATCCTGTGAATGTTCCTGTTCTTTTCCATCCTTCTGCACCGAAGAAATTTCATCCTTACAGGCTGAAAGAATCTCGTCCTTATAAGCACCCGCAACTGTACCGAACCCATCCATTCCTTTCTGGAACGTATCAAACCGGTCCAGCAGCTGTTCGTATGAATTCATCAATGCATCGGTATTCTCATGGGACCGCTTGATAATTACTTTCGCTATTCCCTTCTGTGCATTGACAATTTCCTCTGTCGGAATCTTAGAAGCTTCTTCAATATATGCAAGCTTGACGGATATTTCCTCAAAATATTTTTTCAGCATAAGATACGATGCCTTTTCGGATTTGAAAATGCTCTCATACTGTTCCTCTCTCCGGGTATATTTTGTCTCATATACTGAGATAATCCCGTTTATTGCCACATAAAGGCAAATCAGATCTGCTACAGCCAAAACAGCCAGAACAATAAACATTTTCGGGAAATTGACCATGGCATACAACTCTGCCATAAAAATAAACGCAAACAAAAGTATCCCGAAAATCATCTGCATCCTTGCTTTCGAATCTTTATTCTTCATATGATACCGCTCCTTCCATGAGCCTGCTATTCTAACCACTATGCAAAATAAGCTCTAGTATGTTATATTTTACCATATTGTGTCGATTCTCACAAGGTTTGTTGTATATTTCTGCCTTCTATAATACGTCATTTACAATCTGCTCTGCTGTCAGATGATTCTCTTTTAATACCTCATTTACATCATACCGGTCAAGGAATTCTTTTTTCAATCCGTAATTATAGACTTTCATATCACTGCTTCCATAAAATCTTGCGATTTTTTCTCCGAAACCACCATTCAGGATGCCATCTTCCAGTGTAACTACCGTGTCATGGTCTGCCTTCAGCTTCTCCAGCAGTCCCTTATCCAGTCCGGTAATATAATACGGGTTGATTACCGTTACATGAATACCTTTTTTCTCCAGCATTTCTGCGGTCTGCAGTGCCAGGAAATAAAATGTTCCGAGTCCGATCAGTGCAATTTTGCTTCCCTTTTCCGTTACCTCATAGGTGTTGAGCTGGCTCCAGTCTTTTGTGACTTCTCTGCCATCCGAAATCATGTCTCCGCCCGGAAGTTTGATCGCAACCGGCATTTCCTTCTGCTCCACACTCCAGTCAAGCATTGACAGATATTCTTCCTTTGTTGTCGGTGCCAGATAAACCAGTCCCGGGATATTAGAAAGCATCGGAATATCCTGCAGTCCCAGATGGGTAACATCCGTCATGCCAAATACCGATCCCGTATACACAACAATCGTTGCCGGATTCCCGTCAATACACAGATCCTGTGAAATCTGGTCATACGTCCTCTGGATAAAGCTGGAATACACACCGTATACCGGCTTTCCGCCACCTTTGGCAATTCCGGAAGCAAGTGCTACCGCTGTCTCCTCCGCGATTCCCACATCTACAAACTGCCGGCCGGCCTGTTTCCTTTTCTCCTGCGTAAATCCGAGAATCGTCGGGGTTCCGGATGTAATTGTAACAACTGTCGGATCCTTTTTCATCTTTTCAATCAGATATTCACAGGTCACCGAAGAATAATCTTCCACTTCCGGAAAATGGGATTTTCCGGTCTCAATATCAAATGGAAGATGCCAGTGCCATTCTTCCTTATGCTCTTCTGCCGGTTTATAACCTTTTCCCTTTAATGTATTAATGTGGACAACAACCGGTTTCTTACTGTCTTTTACCTGTTTGAAAGCCCCGATCAGTTCCCTGAGGTCATTTCCATGATCCACATAGACATAATCAAGTCCCATGGCTTTAAATAAATTGCACTCTGCCTGTCCGTTTGTCTCGCGGAGTAATTTCAGATTTGAATAAAGTCCTCCATGGTTTTCTGCAATTGACATATCATTGTCATTTACTACAATGATCATGTTGCTGTCTAATTCTGCCGCAAAATCCATTCCTTCTAAGGCTTCTCCTCCGCTTAAAGAACCATCTCCGATAATTGCGATCACATTTGCACTTTCCCCACGAAGATCCCTTGCCTTTGCCAGACCACATGCCAGACTGACGGATGTAGAGGTATGTCCGATCGTAAAATGATCATGTTCACTTTCCTGTGGACAGCTGTATCCCGTCACGTCATCGTAATGTTCTTCATATAAATAGGCATCTTTTCGACCGGTCAGCATCTTGTGCGGATAGGTCTGATGGGAAACATCAAATACCATTTTGTCCTTTGGGGACTCAAAAACATAATGCAGTGCAATGATTGCCTCTACCATGCCAAAATTCGGGCCAAAATGCCCGCCGTGAATACTTGCCCTCTTTAATAATGCATGACGCATTTCTTCTGCGAGAGCTGTCATCTCTTCTATATTTAATTTCTTCACATCTTCCGGTCCGTTAATCTTTTCGATATACATATAATAAATTCTCCTTCCGATTTTATCTATCATAATATACCACTTAAAGTTAACTTTAAGTCAAGTATTTTTTATTTAATTTTCAACTTTTTGCTTCAAACCCTCAATTGCCTGAGCCACTATACCTGCGCTCTTAAAAAGATGTAAATAATGTAATGATAAAAGGGGCAAAAGGTATCATTTCCCACTGAAATACAATTTTTATGTCATTCGCATTTCTTGCGATCCGCTTGTTGTTCCGATATAATTATGCTATGATTGTGCTTTGATTGGAGGAAACCATTTTGAGCGAATATTATAAGTTTTTTCAAAATAAAAAATGTGAATATTTTCCATGCCATAAAGGAATTCCGGAGGCGGACTTTAACTGCCTGTTTTGTTATTGTCCCCTCTATACACTCGGGAAATCCTGTGGTGGAAACTGTGAATATTTAAAAAATGGTATCAAATCCTGCATAAACTGTGGCTTTCCCCATCACCGAAAGAACTATGATAAGGTCACGGGCCGCTTTCAGGAAATTGCAGCCGTTATGGCAGCTTCCGATAAGGAGGATGTATCCCATGAAATGTAAACTTACTCCCGGATTATCCTCCGGTGACTGGAACGAATTTTGCAGCCGTTTCCATTTCCCTCCGGATGACCTGCCTCATATTCAGGCAATTTATACGGCACTTCTTCCCCTGGTTGAATCCTATGCGTATTACTCTCTGGATCAGGATTTAGACGGGGTTTCCCTGCCTCACTATGCCTATGGGTTTGTGACGCTTGGAAACGGAGTGGATGAACTGTCGGAATTATATCTGAACCATGAACAGATCCAGGAGGCTTACATTGTGGACTGCATCAGCCTGATGCTTTTGTCAAAGGCTTATGAAGAGTTTGCACATGTGGTAGAACGTCAGAGCCGCCTGTATCTTGCAGAATTATCTTTTCTGGGAGATACCTATTCCCTTGACCTGCTCCCACAGATTTATGGGCGGCTTGCCCCGGATGGCATCCGGCTTACCGAGGGGCAGATGCTCCGGCCGCTTAAGACAGCAACGCTGATCCTGCATCTGGATACAACAACACACGCCAATCTCAAGCAATTGTGTAATACGTGCGCAACCTGCCGGAATTTTTCCTGCCCGTCGAGAAAGGCCACGGCTCCGCATTTGCCGCATACTTATGGGGCCATGCAGATATTCCATACAAAATAATTATTTTTCAATTGATAAGTCAGCATTTTACCGTGCTTTTTTCAAAAGTTCTTCCGCTGTAATACCAAACAATTTCTTAGTTGCCCCACCCACCCGACACGGACAATCTCTGCTCTACACCTTGTGCTTCCAATATAAATGAAACCGACATGGTGAACTGATTAAAATGCTTCTGTTTTTTATAACTGATGATTGAAGAAATATAAACAAAAGCAAGGGGGGTTGAGAGTAACCTCGAATCTGAAAACCTTATCTTTACAAGTTTGAGGTTTCGAATGATTATTAAGATAAAAATATGTAAATAACATAATATTAGCAGTTGACTTTAACATTATTAAATGATAATATTAACAATATTAAAGAAAGGGGTTGGTAATGAGACGAAAAGCGCAAGAATGGATATACAATTTAAGTGATGAAGATATCACATTTATAAAAAATTTTGTTATGTCATCTGGCTCTTTAAAAGAGGTTGCAAAATTGTATCATATAACATATCCTACCGTGCGATTGAGACTTGATCGACTTATACAAAAAATGCAAATGAATGATCAAATAGAAAATGACGCTTATATTTCATTAATTAAAAAAATGGTAATAGATGATCAACTTGATTTTGACACAGCAAAAATATTGATAAAAAAATACAGAGAGCAAAAAGGAGAATAAATGAAATTTTCTACAATTTTATTCATCGTAATAATAATGGCATTAACCATTATTTGTGTACGTTTTTTAGAATCATATTTAAATAAAAAAAGAAGAACAACTACCGTATCATTAACACCAATTATTTTTCTTGTTCTTTCAATCGTATTAATTATAGTGTATCTGAATTTTGAACCAGAAAGTTTTGAACGCGTTGAGAAGCAGGGGTTATTGACACTCTCATATAGTTTCGTTTCCGAAAATCAGATGTCTATAAAGGATAAGATACATAATTGTATCATTATCTTTATACTTACAAATATTCCTGCTGTTATATCAATTTATAATCGGATAAAAAGAAATAGAACGATTACGCGCAAAAAGAAAATAAATGAAATGAAATTGCGGGAATTATAATGTTCATCTCTATATATTATATATAGTTGTGATGCCGTTGGATATTATAGTGGAAAGCACTGGACAAATGCAAGTGCTTCTAATGCAAGCGTAGATTCTGACTTTGTTATATATACATATAAACTTTCTGGACAAAGTAACAAAACCACATGTACTTCCTCCTGTATTACCTTAAAATGTTCTGGAAATCTTGATACTTATGTTGGAGTTGGAAATGTAGGAATTGTAAAGATTGCATACATCGCAAACTTATTCGAGTAAAACCAATTTCTACGCTTCAAGTTATTTATAATAATGAAAAAAAGATATATAGTGATACTCGTTTTGCTTATACTGATCTTACTCTATAATAGATATGGATCTGGTGTCTAAAATCATTTAAGTGCACAGGTAGACAGTATTTCAATTGAGACAGTATGAAAAACTTATCCAGCGCGAACGATTAGAAATTGTTCGCAGATAATAAAACAATTTAATGGTATCCAGCAAAGATCTTTAAATCATTGACAAAAAAATTACGCAATGGTATTATGAAAATACAAAAAGCAATACCGTGTAGGCGGTTTGCCAAAGTTAGTTTTAAAAAATAACCGGTCTTTGGTAGGGGCGGTTATTTTTTATGGTTAAAAAAGATCATTACGATCAGATTGATAATAGCAACAATCAGTATGCAAAACTGAAAAAGTTCAGAATATGTAACCATGCTATCGCCCTCCTTTCAACCAGAGGGCACCATAGCCCTCGTAATAAGGGCAAACCGCCTACCGCACTATGCTTTGATACTGCTTTCTGTATGTATTTATTTTACCATTTTTCGATCAAAAAGCAATCAAATGTTCGATATATTTTCGCGCAAAAAAATAGCATCCTCTACCGTCCAAAGTTTAGGATACTATTTCTTTAACATGTTTAACCTTATCACGGTATGGGGCCATGCAGATATTCCATACAAAATAATTAGTGCCTGCTGAGTAAGCAGACACTAATTATAAACTTTATTATCTATTTGTTTTTTTCTTTTTCATTACAACAATAACAACTCCTGCCGCAACAACTACCGCTGCTGCAATCAGAACAATAACAATCGTCATGGCCGCACCATCCTGTTTTACAAGTACAAGTGCACTGATACCATCCATTGTATACTCGCCACCCTTGATTGTCTCGATTGTCTCAACGCCAGCTTTCTGTCCGTTTATGCAGACTTTCCATTTTCCTTCCGGAATTGTAACTTTTGCGTTGTCAGTGTTTGCATTAAAAAGAAGATACATCTCTTTTGCACTTTCATCTTTCTGACCGCCCTTTATATTAATTCCTACAATATTATCCCCAAGTCCTTCTATGGATTTTACATATTTTTTCACATCCTCTGATGTAGATAATCGAAGTGCCGGATGTGCCTTTCTGAACTTAATAAGTCCCTTATAGTATTCAAATACATCTTCCCAGTAGCATACGGAATCCACAATATATTTCCGTACCATGTTTCTCTCGGATGCTGTATCATTTCCACATCCTGAGCCGTTTGAATACGAACCGTCTTCATTGATACGGGAAAAATATCCCGGAACAAATTTATTGATACAGAAATCATCTGCACTCATAACATGATTGTATACCACATTACCATAACACGGTTATTTACTGTATTGAAATCTGGAGCATCCCTGCCTATAACCATAAATATAAAAACGAGCAGCAAAACCGGATTTACACCAGTCTGCTACTCGTTTGATGATTATAATATTTTCTTTTCTTGTGCCATTGCAACCAGTTATCGGACAAATGGCAGGAACGTAATGCTATACTTTATTTTCCAAACCGGCTGATTTCTTTCGCATATGATATTTCCGTTTTTCCTCATACATTTTCTCATCCATATGCATTAAAAAAGTTTCTGCATCATCTTCTGTCCCAAATTCCGTGTATCCCATGGAAACACTTAAATGAAACGGTTCTATCCCGGATTCATTAAACCGGGACAGATTACGGTTAATCTCCTCCATTGTCGCTAAGACACGCTCCGTATCAACACCTGACAGCAGCACAATAAACTCATCTCCCGCATACCGGATTGCCATACCATCATCCGGTATGGATCTGATGAGTATATTTCCCAACGTACAAATAGCCTTATCGCCCGTACTATGACCTAAATTGTCATTAATACACTTGAAATCGTTTACATCCATCATGATTCCATATAAGGATTTATGGCTTGCAATTTTCTTTTCCGCAAGCACCGCATTAAAATATCTCCGATTATATAATCCGGAAAGCTCATCCATATACAAACTCTCTGCGTATGACTGCATCTGCACAAATATCAATGCGACCGCAACCAGCACCCATGATGATGTAATTCCATAAAAAAGGAACTGGAGAACTACACCTGCAAAACAAGGACCAACGAAATAGATCACCGGGAAAAAATTCAGGTTAACCCCTTGTTTTTTGGAATGATACACCAGATAAATACTGTAAGCAAAATATATGACAAGCGAAATATATCCCACCAGCACACCGGCAGTTCTCTGATATACATTCTCCCCGGATATTTTAAACATAATCCCTGTTCCAAACAGATTACATAAAACCATAATTACTTCTACCAGCCAGGGAAATATCTCCACTCCTGCTTTTTGAACCATTCTTTTATAATTTCGATAGATACGCAATTCCACGTACATACACCAAAGCATACCCATACTGACTGTCCCTATAAAGCATATGCTGTTAGAGATATAATTAATCTGCCGGCTGCCAGTAAACTGTTTTCCATCTACGAGAAAAGCAATGGTTTCAGACAATGCCCCCACTAAATTTACGATTGCTATTCCATCATATATTTTATCTCCCACATGAAGGCTCTCTCTGTTCTTTCGTCTGCAAAACAAAAGGAACCACATCATTAACACGGTCAATCCGTTTGCCATTAATATTTCTTCTAAAACGATGATTGTTATCCCCTCCATCATTCACGGTATGAACTTATTTTTACTAAAATGAGCTCTATCATTATACCAAGTTAAAACCGGTTTTTGTCTTTTTCGACATGAATTACAGTTTTTTTAACGTGAACGATGATTTTTTATGTTTCATCATTTTTCACAGCCTACTGCAACTGTGAAAAACCCACGGCTTACAAAGTTAACGGTCTTTGTATCGGAATCATAATAAGATCCCGGTATCTTAACTGCTGCACCGTATTTATCAATTTTATATGCAAAAATCTTTTTGTCTTTTTCCTTTTTCGAAGCATTATAGGAAACAGCGACCCTGATCCGTCCCTTTTTCAGGACAGACGACTGCTTTTTCTTGATTCCTGTGACGGAAAAATCATAAACCGGACGTTTTCCAATAATTTTCCCTGCCCTGGCAGAAAGATTTTTCTTGTCAGCCTGTTTCATTTTGATAACCACAGCTGTATTCATTTCTTTCTTTAATTCTTTTAATGCCTTCGAATCAAAGGTAAGATTTACATTGCCACCATTGACCTTCAATTCTTTTACATTCTTTTTGACAAGTAAATTTACCGCCTGCCCGTCCATTTCAAGATGCAGATTCTTCCAGTTTCCGGCTTTTGCCGTATCAAAAGTTATTTCAACAGACAGGTCTTTTATCCTGCCACCCTGTTCTTTTTCTGCCTTTGTAATTTCTTTTTTCAAAACTGCTGCAATATTCTTCACTTTGACCGTATTATTTTTAACTGCAGTTTTTGCTTTGACATTAATATCCTTAACAGAAACGGACGTATCTGCTGCGGGTGGCGGTGTCACATTCCCCGGTTCTTCTTTTGCATGATCCGGTGCCGGTAATGTGCCGGAATCCGGTGAAACATTGCCAGATGATCCGTCCGTGCTTCCACCGGCATTTTCTCCGGAACCTCCACCGGAGCTGCCTCCGGAACTTCCACCAGAACTTCCGCCAGAACCTCCACTTGAACTGCCTCCGGAACTTCCACCAGAACCGCCCCCGGTCTGGGAATGATCCGCCGTTACACGGACCTGACAATCTGCCTTACTTCCTGTATAGTTGCCATTCCCATTATAACATGCGGTGAACGTATATGTTTTCGTTTCATTCGGAAGCGTTGCCATCCAGTGATCCGTTCCCTTTTCTTCTAATGTGATCCCGGAAACATCACAGGTTACTTTTATCCCGGCATCTTCCGGAATCCCCTGTCTGCAAAGCTGTAATTCTACTGTCCCCGCACCTTTGACCGTATCGTTTTTTGCAGTCAGCTGCATGCTGGTGGAAGCCTTTTCGATTTCCAGGACAGCCTCCCCGTATGTTGGAATAAAAGATGCCTTTTCCGCTTTAAAATAAATCTTATACTGGCCTGCTTCTGTGTAAAATGGCATCTCCGTTTGTGTATACGATCCGTTTTCTGTCAAACTGTAACTGATTTGTACACCATCTTCCTGTTTGATATCAAATGTATGGGGTTTTCCATCATAAGTTACGCGGACAGGTACGGTTTGTATTTCCGGCATCTCACTGTTTTTCCGGTAATAATAAGTGATCTCCTGGCGATCCTCTGTGATGTTTATTTCTCCCTGATTTGCACTGTTTCCTACACATGTATATCCATATAAATCCGGACTTCTTAACGTATACGCAGAATTCTTTGGTACATATACTGTCGCGGGTGCCGTATCAGGCACTGTTGTTTCGGTCCCGTCTTCGTTTTGCAGCATATAACGAATGGTTACGGTACTCCACGCCTGTCCTGCCGTCTGATTGTCAGCCAGAATTTTCCCAGTGTCCTCATCTATGATCTTTCCTTCCAGTCTGTCCCCGGAAACCAGACCAGTTACCGCAGGAAGTGTGACAGAAAGGGACTCTCTGGCAGCATCCGGATCATACCAGTTACTGTGTGGCGGAACGGTATATGTTTCTTCTTTTTCATATTTGACTGTATGGTCTGCTCCAGTAATGCGGAAAGTAATCTTCAAATGCTGTTTGGCATCCACTATATTTTGTACGACTGTACGGAATTCCAGATCCTTTCCATTTGCTTTTGTGATATTTGTCTCATCGATCCGGTATTGGTCACTATCCCTGTCAAGTGTTCCTGTCCTGCTATGCGGAATTGTAATTTCAGGATCGCACACATAAACAGATGCCTGCCTGCTGACATAATCACGGTTATTTAATCTCCGCGCCAGTTCCATTTTGCACACTTCACAGAAAGGATTCCCAAGATCCCGCATCATGCAGACGCGGCCCGGTGCAAATACCGTTTCTGTTCCTGCTGCCGTTATTCCGATTCCACGGAACCCAAGCATCTTATGCCATTTAATCTTATCCGGATCCGATGTGTCGGAAATATTTTCTCCCTGCATCTTTTTATCATATTCATCGCCTAATCTTCCGATGCTGTGGGAAATTTCATGGGTCATGACATCCCCCTGCTCATTCTCATCCGAATTTGCCGAAAAAGAAAAGAGTGCATTGGAAGAAGAACCAATATTCGCAGTCGTATTACAAATGATATGGATGGTTCCAACGGCTGCGCCGGTATCCAGATATCTGCTCTCCAGCTCTGCCCTCAGTGCCTTGGCTTTATCTTCCCCGTCCTTTGCAAAATAGCAGGATTTTCCGAATGCCTGCACATGAAAATATGTGTCCGGGTTCGACTCCCCATACATCACGCCCACACCAGTTTCATTGGATACCGTCTGTACTGCATAAATATTGATCCTGTCGGAATACTCTTTATAAGGGGACCACTTTAGCAGCCCCTGTGCTTTTGCCGTTGCATCCTTTAAAAATTGTTCCTGTTGTTCCCGGGTATAGCCCTCACCCATGATAACAATCACAAAATTTTCCTTATCATCACCTGTCTTGTGAATGGCATAAACGGAAGCTGCCGTCGTCTGGTCTGCCGCTGTCTGGTCTGCCATCACAGGATATGGAAACACCAGGGAAAACAATAATATCAGGCTAAGTACGATTGCCCCAAACCATTTTCCATCCTTCTTCTTTACATTCGTCATATCATCCTCCATACTTTACATTACCAGAAATACTGGTGCTTTCCCTCTTCTTCCCACAGACAAACTCCCGGGAAACCATCTGCCGTAAGGCTTCTTAAAGCACGATTACCGCAGCATCAAACCCCTCTACATTTCCATCAAAGGTGTTTTCGGTAAGCAGATTGTACTTCTGCGTGTACTCATTAAATTTTTTTGCACTGCTGCTGCAGTTGAAAATCATGGCAATGGTCTCTTCGCCATTTTTTCTGATCAGGACAACTGTCCCTTCCTCATCTTCTGTGACGCTCCCAGCCAGTTCGCCTTCTACAATACATGCATGGCTTTTCCGGACCTGAATCAGCCGCTTGTACCATTCATACATCTCTTTGTCCTGGTATTCTTCATCCCAGTACATGCCCCGTCTGCAGTCCGGATCGTTTGCTCCCGGCATCGCATACTCATCTCCATAATAAATCATCGGCATTCCCGGCAGTAACAACTGAAAAGCGGCTGCCAGATGCTGCTTTTTCTTATTGTCGTTACACAGATGTAAAAATCTTGCGGTATCATGGCTGTCAATCAGATTCCACATAAGGGGATAGCAGTTTTTGTGTAAGCGTCCCTTCAAATATCCAAGATTTTGTACGAACTGGCTGACCGTAATCTTTTCGTCTGCAAGCAGATCGATCAGGTTCAGGTAAAATGGATAATTCATGACTGTATCCCATTCATCCCCCTCAAGGAAATCTCCTGCATAATGCCAGATTTCCCCAATGATCAGCATATCTTTCTTCACAGCCTTTACTGCCTTTCTGAAATTCTTCCAGAAGAAATGGCTGATTTCGTCTCCTACATCCAGTCTCCATCCGTCAATATCGCATTCCTTAATCCAGTAGCATGCAACATCCGTAATGTATTTTTCAACTTCAGGATTTTTCAGGTTTAACTTTGGCATTCCGCCATAATAACCAAAACATTTGAAGTTTGGGATCTCTCCCCATTCGCTTTTAAGTGGGAATCCATCAATAAAATACCAGTCCCGGTATTTGGATTTTTCACCATTTTCCAGGATATCCGCAAACGCAAAAAATTCTCTTCCCGTATGATTGTATACCGCATCCAGGACTACCTTCATACCACGCTCATGCGCTTTTTGTACCAGCTCTTTGAGATCCTCTGTTGTTCCAAAGGACGGGTCTATCTGGTAGTAATCCGTGGTATCATACTTATGGCACGAATTTGATTGAAAGATAGGTGTCATATACAGCACATCGATTCCCAGATTCTGAATATCATCCATATGTTCGATGATTCCCCTGAGATTTCCATGCAGATCATCCATAGGCGTAATCGGTGCTTTATACCACAGTTCTTTGTCTACCGGCTCCGTAGCTGCAAAACGGGATGGGAAAATCTGATACACGACCTTGTTTGCTGCCCACTCCGGCACCTCAAACATCTCTTCCTCCCGGAGGTTCTGCGGACAGTCAAACATTCTGTCCCTGTTTGTAATGCATTCCTTATCAAACTCATAATTTCCATAATATACCTTTTCTCCCTGCGTGTCCGTAAATTCGAAAAAGTAACGCAGACAGATCAAATGCATATTTATCTGTGCTTCATAATAATCATGAAACTGTGAGACAGCAACCTTCTTCATCGGAACTGTCTTTCTGGTATCCTTACGCTCCATAGGTATATACTTGTCCTCATAGTGAAGGATTACCTCCTTCATATCATCCTTTTTTACCTGCACGCGTATCACAAATAAATCCTTATCAACTGCATAGCTAAACCTTTTATCCATATCATGAAAAATTGCTGAATATTCCATAAAATTTCCCCTTTACACTTGTTGTTTTCCTGTATTTTAACTTACTTTTTTCAACAATTCTAGCACTATATCCACGATATTTTTAACTTTTTCTACTTTTATGCTTTTTTGCGATGATATTACTATTCATATAATTTAAAATGTGCGTTATCAGTTTAAAACCAATAACGCACATTTTCTCATTGCATCCTTTTCCCGCATTTATATATGTCACAAGTCAAATTATAGTTCCTACCTGCGACAACTTTATATGTAAATTCAACATCAATAATTTTTTGCACCGTTTTTAATTTTTATTTTCTGCAACTTTAAATTTCTGGATCATTTCACGCAGATTTTCTGCTTCACTGCTCATCTCCTGACCGGCTGCTGCACATTCTTCAGATGTTGCCGAATTCGTCTGTACGACATCATTGATCTGTTCAATTCCATCATTAATCTGTTGGATTTCTGTTGTCTGTGTCTCTAACGTTTCTGCAATATTTGTGACTTCTTTTGTAATGATCTGGGAATTCTCAGCGACCTCCTGCAATTGTGATGCCGTCTGCCCTGCAATCACCATACCTTTTTCCACGGCTTTCACAGAGGTTTCAATCAATGTTGCGGATTCCTTTGCTGCCTGGGCACTCTGGTCTGCCAGCACATTGACCTGATTCGCTACCACTGCAAATCCCTTTCCTGCCTCCCCTGCTCTTGCAGCCTCAATGGAAGCATTCAATGCAAGCAGATTCGTCTGGGACGCAATTTCATTGATTGTTGCAATGATCTTGTCAATCTCTTTTGATGCCCCATTGATCTCATTCATGGAATCAACCATATCCCTCATTTTACCATTGCTTTCCAGAATGGCATTTCCAAGTTCGTCTACTCTTCCACTGATTTCTTTTGCGGATTGTGAATTTTTTCCTACCTGTTCAGAAACACCTGCGACTGTTGCGGTCAGTTCTTCTACAACTGCTGCCTGATTTGTTGCTCCATCCGCAAGGTCATTGGAGCTTGATGCTACCTGATCTGCGGCACCCGAAACTTCATCTGAAACATGCTGGATTCCCTTTATTGTCTCTGCCATGCTTTCTTCAAACAACATAAAGGAGTTTAAAATTCCAACGAAATCCCCTTTCCACTCTACTTCCGGCTGCACATCAAAATTTCCTTCTGCAAACATCTTCATTGCACGTCCAATATCATCTACATAGCTTCCCAGAATACGGATGGATTTACGCATACTGTGTGCCAGTCTTCCAATCTCATCATCTGAACGGTAATCCAGCGTGCTGTGCAGGTTTCCATCTGTTAATTCCTTTGCAACGGCTTCCACTTCATGTAATGGTACTAAAATTGACTCAAGTACTTTTTTGCCTGTTTTTATTGTCAGTTTCCATGCCAAAACCAGACAAATAATAATACACACAATTCCTGCCACTGCAGAAATAACCGTAATTCTGACTGCCTGGCTGCTTACCTCATCGGTCATTTCATCTAATCTTGTTGCAATTTTTACGGCTTTATTTAATGCCGGGGTACAATCATTCAGAATTGAATCAACTGCCTTATCCTTGTCACCGCTTTTGATTTCTTTCATGATGGAATAACCAATGTTTCCCCAGTCTGTAAGGGCAGATGCGTATTCTTCATAATCCGCATCCGGAACAACTCCGGAGTCCTTTAAATTTTTCAGTTGGGTATTAACTTCTGCAAGCAGTCTTTCTACCGTCTGCTCATAACCGTCATAAGAGGATGCATCATTTTCTAGTGCCATTTCCCTGATATTTCTCGCTGCTGAGTTAACATTTATCCTGCAGGTTTTCACCGCCCGGTCTGCAACAGTAACATTTTGTACATAATGCATCGTATTGGCAAATAGCATACCTATAACCACAATAGAAAACAGACCTGAGACTAACATCATAATAATGACTTTTCTGTAGCCATAGTTTATCCTTTCCTTCAGATGCAAATTTTCCAAGTTCTTTTTCATCATATTTTTCTTTGTCGGCATAGTTTGCTATTTCCTTTCTCTTTTGTTCGATTCTGATATATCAAATTTTTTTCTCAAAGTCAATAAATTTCGGGAACAATTTTATTATTCTATTTTTCACATAAAATGTTGTACCCCCCCCCCCGAAAAATACAGCACTTTTACCAATTTTTTCTACAGTTACCTCTCCGATCGAACGTGATGTAATCTGGAATGTCGTGCCGGTGGTTCCCTCGTAAGAGTCATACTAGTACATAACTGAAAATACTATTGTCTGAAACACCCTCTGTTTTCATATATGGCATCAGGTTCTTCCAAAACATTCTCTAATTGTCTTTGAAATATCTGAATCAATAAAATCTTTATGTGCCATGTCATCAAGGATATCACATGTTTTTTCATGGGACAATCCCTTTTTATAAGGTCTGTCTTCCGTAAGAGCCTGATAAATATCAACACATGCCATCATACGTTCCTGCTTATTTAATTCATCAGCGGTTTTTCCAAAAGGATACCCTTTTCCATTTAATTTTTCATGATGGAAAGCCGCCCAATCTCGTATTTCTTCAAAATCATTAACCTCCGATAATATAAGGTATGTATAACCAGCATGATTTTTCATTGTAGAAAATTCATCATCCGTAAGCTTATCCGGTTTTTCCAGAATTTCATTGCCTACCGCCATTTTTCCTATATCATGCAGAGCACCAGCTAAATACATTTTCTGTACAGTGATTGAATCATATCCCATATATTGGGCAAGCATGGATGCTTTTTCAGCTACTCCTATAGAATGTCTGCTTGTAAAAGAAGATTTATAATCTACAATCTTTGCAA
>OHBJ01000958.1_pt1 | contig 19678 bp, 14 predicted proteins | sample 1577241 | NCBI WGS metagenome assembly OHBJ01 (sample SAMEA3541594, study PRJEB24748) | human gut metagenome | biome: human gut; feature: human-associated habitat; material: faeces | place: China | collected 2012 | reverse complement strand
TACTTTTGTACACGTGTGTGTCATGCTGTTTGATATTTAGAGTTTTACATTTGTTTTGTGCAAAGGAATCGGGTGATATGATGGTGGCAACACCCACCGAGAAATAACTTAATCAATCTTTGGTGCTGCAAGCAACTTATCCAATTCGGTTTTCGAGATAAGCGTATATTTGCCCTTCTTCACCTTCGGGATGTTGTGATACTTGGCGTAATGGTAGAGCTGGTCACGAGTAAGGTTGAACTTCTCCATTGCTTCCGCCACCGTGTAATACTTCGGCTCTTCGGGCGCAGCTACTCCCTTGGCAATATCCACGTGCTTCTTGGAGTAGTACACCATGATGCCCTCTTTCTTCTTCGGGATGGCATTCTTGGAAACGAAGGTGTAAATGGCTGAGAAGGTCATGCCGAACTTCTCCTGCATTTCTTGGGTGCTGTACCATTCGGTGATGTCCGGGTTCGGGGCTTTCTTGGCAAAATAAGCATCCATGTGCTTCTTACTCCAGTAGGTCTTGCCCCGATTGAACGTCCGAGGGATGTTGTTCTTCTTGGCTACTGCAAATATCCATGACTCTGCCACATTGAACTTCTCTTTGACTTCGGCAGTAGTGTAGAAGTCGGTGATGGGAGCCTTCTCTTTTGTCGGAGTGTGGAACTCTGTCGGATTATTGAAAAGCGCATCTATATCCTCTTTCTTCAAAAGGTATTTGAAACCCAATCGAATGACCTTCAATTCACCTCGTTTAATATAAGCGTAAACGGTTGGCCGGGTTACTCCGAGATAGATTGCGGCTTCTGTGATTGTAAGGAATGGCTTATCCTTGATTCTCTCAATAGGCTTTTCTTCTATCTTCCTCTCTACGATTTGATTGTTTGCTTTAATAGCTGCATCACGTTTTCTCTTTTTGTAAAGGGCATTAGCGCATTGTTTGGAACAACACGCTGTTGTTGTCTTTTGGGCGATAAAATCTTTACCGCACCAAGCGCAAATTCGCTTAATTCTTAGGTTACTACTCATTTTAATACATCTTTATTTCTCCGTTCTTTCTGTCAATTCCCGTAAAATCGTGTAAAATGGCGTAAAGTTTCTCTACTACCTTTCCACCCGATTTCCGAGCACTTAACAAGCGAGCAACAAATACGGTACAAAAATGAGCTGAGAAAGCCCTATAAACGATGTATATCGCTTACAAGGCTAAAAAGAAAGGCGCTCAAAATGAACGCCTTGATAATTGATGATGTTATATGCTAATCGTTGGTAATCGCCACTTACTTGCCGATGCAGAAATTTTTAAATATAGTAGCCAGTACACTTTCTGTTGGAATTTCGCCAATGATTGCTCCTAAGTGGAAGGTGCATTCGCGAAGGTCCTGGCTGATGAAGTCGCCCGATAGGCCGGTGTTGAGGCCCTCAATGACGCGTTCGATGGCGGTGTGCGCTTGGGTAAGGGCTTCGTAGTGACGGGCATTGCTGACGATGATGTCGTTTTCGTCAGTAGAGTTAGAGCGGAGGGATTGAACGGCTGATGAGAGGTGATGACGAATGGATTCGATGTCCGTTTCGTGATGGGCCGATAAGTAGAGTAGGGAGTGGATGATGGGGGCGGTGGCGTTTTCCCTATCGGTTGCTTCGGCCTCGGTCGTTGGGTGGGGAGAGTTAGAAGAAAGAAGTGAGCGGAGGTTTTCGCTGAGGGACGTTTGAAGGGCGGCAAGGGCAGGGGCATCGAGGAGGTCGGTTTTGTTTACCGCCAGCAGATAGTGCTTGCCGGGACGCAGTACTTTGCCCTGTAAGTCGCGGAATTGATCAAGGGCACAGGTGGCATCGAGGAGCCAAATGACGATTTGAGCTTCGTCAATTTTTTCGTAAGTGCGTTCAATGCCCATACGCTCCACCGTGTCGGTTGTGGCACGGATGCCAGCCGTATCGATGAAACGGATAAGGGTGTCGCCCAATACGATGGTTTCTTCCACAGTGTCGCGCGTGGTGCCGTGAATGTTGCTGACCAAAGCACGCTCTTCGCCAACCAAGGCATTGAGCAAGGTGGATTTTCCGGCATTCGTTTCACCCACGATGGCCACCGGGAAACCACGCTTCAAGGCATTGCCTAAACTGAATGATTGGCAGAGTTTGCCAATTTGCATACGGATGTGAGTAGCCAGGTCGAACAGTTCCTGACGCGAGGCAAACTCCAGGTCTTCGTGGTCGGAAAAGTCGAGTTCCAATTCCATGAGGGCAGTGAGGTGTAGCAGTTTTTCGCGCAGTTCTTTCAGTTTTCGGCTGAATCCGCCGCGCATTTGCTGCATGGCCATGCGGTGATTGGCTGCCGTAGTCGATGCGATGAGGTCGGCTACCGCTTCGGCTTGGCTCAAGTCCATTTTGCCGTTCATGAATGCCCGTTGCGTGTATTCGCCCGGTTGCGCCATGCGGCAACCTTGCGCAAGGAGCAACTGCAACACGCGGTTCAGAATGTAGGCCGAGCCGTGGCAGGATATTTCGATGCTGTCTTCGCCCGTGTAGGAGTGAGGCGCCCGAAACAAGCTGACCAGCACTTCGTCAACCGTTTCGTGCGACGTGGGGTCGACAATGCGTCCAAAGGTCAGCGTACCGCCTGCTTTGTCGGCCAATGTTTTTGAACCCATCGGCTGGAATAAAGGTGAAACGCAAGTCAGGGCTTCGGGACCCGACACGCGGACAATACCGATGGCACCACCGGCCGGAGTGGCGATGGCGCATATAGTAGAGTTAGGATTGTATAAGTTTGTCATGTGTCTGAATTTTTATTCTTTCAAAAGTCATGCAGCGATGTTGTTTAACTTCGCGGTAGCAAAATTAGTGCAAACCGGATACAGAACTGTTTTAAAAAATTGTTTTTCAAAAGTTATGCTGAGGGGTAGCCAAACTTCGCGGTAGCAAAGTTACAACAAGAAACTGTGGACTTCGGGATTATCAGAGTAAATTTTTTAAGTTGGCTTTCTTCTTCAAAAAATAAAACGCTTTGTGTGCCGTTTCTTTGTGTGCAATCAGCATGCAGAGAATACTTGGTACATAACCAAACAGCAGGCGGTAAGCATTTCGTTTACCGCCTGCTGTGCTATATATAAATGGGTGTTACCCTATAATCAACACCTATTTTACAAGTTAAAACTTACACCACCCAGTAGCAAGAAACCGGGTTGTTTTACGTTCGCCAAGTCCACGTAATGGTGGTTCGTCAGGTTGCTCAAATCGGCAAACACCGCCCAATGCTTTTCTTGCCAGTTGAGTTTGCAGTCAAGCAGTGCCTGCGTGCCGTACGGGCGCAGTTCGGCCGTAGGCTTCCCACCTTCGAACACCTGCCAAGCTCCTTCGCGCTGCTGCAGACGCAAACTCCACTGTGCATTGAGTTTGCTCACAATGCGGTGCGACAGTTGTACCACCAGTTTATGGCGCAGATACTCCATGGCATAATTCGACTTGAAGTAAGCCTCGCCCTTGCGCCGGTTCTGATGCAGCCAAGCATACGACACCGTCAACTGCTGCAGCGGTTGGCGCGTGCCCAGCCAAGCATCGAAGTGGCAACGCGCATCGAGGCCCAAACCAAAATTGTCGAGCGAGAAGGATGCTGCATGGTAAATGTCGTCGGGCGAGCGCATAATCCAGTCAATCATGTTGGTGCCGCGCTGGTAATGTCCTTTCAGTTTGAGGCTCAACATCCGGTGCGTAAAGTCAGCTCCCACGCTCACTGCCGTACACTCCTCCGGACGCAATCCGGCATTGCCCTGCTGCGTCGGACTTTTATACCAAAGGTCAGTAAACGAAGGCAGACGCATTGAACGATTGAACGAGGCATAAATGCGCCAAAAGTGGTTCGGACGATAACTCAGGTCGGCACCCGGGTAAAAACGGAATTGCCCGTCGACGGCGCTGTTTCGCTCAGCCATCACGCCCACTGACAGGCTGAATTGGCGCCACACCACATTATGTTCGGCAAAGCACGAAAAGTTCGTTCGGTCTGCCTGATGCGTGTAGAGTTTTCCCGCGTGTCCGGGCACCCCCACCATGCCATTGTCGGGTAGCGGATAGCCCAAGTTGGTGCTGTAAATGTCCTCTTCGCGCAAGTCGACGCCCAACGTTGTGGTGCCACCCGTCCAGCGCGTGTGTGCATTCACTCCCACGCCCAATACATCGGTGTGATGAAAGTTCTCGCCTGCCGAACTACCTCGTGTCAGTTGAAAATGGTCGGTGCTGCGCAACCACGAAGCCTGCCCCGACAGCGCAATACGCCCTTTGGTGGCAACGCGTGCTGCAATCAGATAACGCCGCGTAGCCTCCCACTGGTTAGGGTAGGCAGCTGCGTAAAACGTGTTGGCACCGAAGTCGTTGGCCGTGGCTCCCAGCTGCAAATCAGCGTCGAATGCCGATGCTGCGTAAGCCACACGTCCGTAGCCCTTACCACCTTTGAAATCGCTGTTGCTCACAGCCCCGTCTGAACGCTGATAGCTGCCGCTGGCCGAGGCAAACCACCCCTTGTGCTGCCAGTCCGTACGCATTTCGCCGCGCACCGTGGCATACGAACCGCCTTCGACGCGTCCCTGCCACGACATGGGTTTGTCATGATGCGTTTGTGTCCCGCGCGTAATCACGTTGATGGCTCCGCTGAAAGCCTGACTTCCGGCCACGCGCGAAGCAGCGCCTTCGAGAATTTCGATGCGCTCAATATCAGAAATGTTAAGTGGAAAATCGGCCGCGTTATGGCCTGTTTGCGGATTGACAAGCGGAATGCCGTTAAGAAGAATCGCAATTTGGTCGTGCGTTCCGCCATGAATGCTGATGTCAGTTTGCATACCAAAACCGCCTCGTTGCCTGACATCAATGCCCGAGGTCAGTTTAAGAACGTCGTTAATGCAGGTCACACCGGCCGCGTTCAAATCGTCGCGCGTCAGCGTCACCACCTGTCGTGCCGCCATGCCGGCTGCCATTGGCGCACGCGAAGCCGTGACAACGGCCGCTTCGCCCAGCGTCAGTGTGTCGGCAGTCATTTCCGTCAGGTTTGCCGTGGGGTCGCCTTCAGCATGAGCAGCAGTAGCTCCGGCCAAACACGGTGTGGCCGTGGTCAGCGTGGCTGCGCTCAACACGCCGATGCGAACCTCGCGATGCAAACTGCTGAACAGACTCCAACCTTTGCGGTTGAAGTGGCTGAACGTCAGCACGCGCGCTGTTTGTTTAGGGTAGTTGAACATAAAAATATGAATTAAAAAATGATAGAAGAATGAGGCTGCCGTCCACATTTGCCAATGTTTACGACAGCACAACGTCTCTGCACAAACAGGCAGAGGCGTTACAAATTCGTTGCAAAATTAGCTTTTTTTTTACGAAATCGTCTGAACTTTTATGAAATTCAAGATTTGCCTTAATACTTACTACAAAGCTGAACACCTACTTATACAAAAACAGCAATAAACAAAAAAACAGCGACGAATCATAACGTATGAATATGGTTCGTCGCTGTTTTTTGGGCTGTTTGGGGCAGTGGCCTTAATGATGCTTGCCGGCACATTCCGGGCAGTAGCCCACCAGCACATAGTTGGCAGAGGTGAGTTCGAAACCTTTAGGAAGGGGGACGCTGGGGACGGGGAGTCCACGCAAACAAAAGGTTTTGCCGCAGCGTTGACAGCGGAAGTGCGTGTGTAAGTCGTCAAGACCGCAGTGCTCGTCCTCGCCACAGTGGCATTGAGGCGGACAGAGTGCATACTTTAATTGTCCGCTACCGTCCTCAATGCCATGAATCAGATGGTGAGAGAGAAAAAGCGTAAGGGTGCGGAAAATGCTGGATTTGTCGACCGTACCGAGTCGTGCTTCCAAGTCGGTGAGTGAAAGGGCACACTCTGCCTTATGCAAGGCATCCAACACTAACAGGCGTACGGCCGTCGGTTTGATGTTGCGTTGTTCTAATATCGTGTTATCCATGTGGGTGAACTTTTTATACAGAGATAAGTACGGGCGAGTTTGCTGAATGAGCATGCGCAGCAGGCATACGCAACATTCCAATAAAAAATGAAATGCGCGGAATGAATCAGCTGTGTTTCCGAATGAAATAGGTGTTGGCCACACACCACAGTGCCACGCCCGTATCTGCCAGTACCGCCGCCCAAAGTCCGGTGAGGCCAAGGGCACCTGTAAGAATGACTGCTAATTTGACACCTAAGGCTAAGGTGATGTTTAACTTAACAATGCGGCGGGTGGTGCGGCTAATGGCAATGGCGTGAACCACGCCCATGGGGTCGGCATTCTGTACGACGACGTCGGCCGTTTCAATGGCCGCATCCGTGCCGCCACCCATGGCAAATGCCACATCGCCCGTGGCCAGTACGGGCGCATCGTTGATGCCGTCGCCCACAAAGGCCACACCGCCTTGCGGAAAGCGTTGTTTCAGTTTGCACAGCTCTTCGGCTTTGTCGGCAGGGAGCAGATTGCCGGCCGATTCGTCCATGTGGAGCTGGCGTGCCATGGCAGCAGTGGTTTCGCTGCTGTCGCCCGAGAGCAGGGTGGTGATGCGAATGCCCATTTGCTTGAGCAAACGGATGGTTTCGGCTGCGGTGGGGCGCGGTTGGTCGGCAAGGCGCAGGGTGGCAGTGTAGGTGCCGTCGATGGCACACAGCACAGTTGTGGTACCCACGGTTGCCATGGTTGAGGCTGTCAGTGCAATGCCTTGCTGCTGTAACCATTCGGCTTTACCCACACAGATGCGATGGCCGTTTACCTCGCCACAGAGTCCGCCGCCGGGTGTTTCGCTCACGTTGTCGGCTTGCGGCAGCGCATCCGTTCCGGCAGCACTGACCAGGGCTTTGGCCAGCGGGTGCGTGCTGAATCGTTCGACGGCAGCCACCATGCGCAGCAATTCGGAGTCGGAAAGCGTGTGGGTTGCGTTGGCATTCCGTTCGATGGCTGTGAGTGCAAACTGGCCCGTGGTGAGTGTGCCCGTTTTGTCGAAGGCCACTGCTTGTAAGCGGCTTACGGCATCGAGGTAGTTACCGCCCTTGAACAGCAGGCCGAAGCGCGATGCTACGCCAATGCCACGATAGTAGCTGAGGGGAACGCTGACTACCAGGGCGCACGGACACGATACAACCAGAAATACCATGGCGCGGTAAGTCCATACGCTCCATGCCTGACCCGCAAACAGGGGCGGCAGCACAGCCATGAGTAATGCCAGCAGGGTGACGGCGGGAGTGTAGATGCGTGCAAAGCGGCGGATAAAGGTTTCGGCCGGCGACTTGCGGGCTGCCGCTTCGTCGACCATGCGGAGTATGCGCTGAAGGGCGTTGTCGGCAAATGGGCGCAGGGTGCGGAGTTGCACGGCGCGTCCCACGGCAATCATGCCGGCCGAAATTTCCTGCCCTTTGGTAAATGAGCGCGGCAGGGGTTCGCCCGTGAGTGCAGCTGTGTCGAATTCAGCTGTATCGTTCATCAGTTCACCGTCGAGGGGCACTCTTTCGCCGGGTAGCACCTCGATGACTGATTGGGTGGCGATGAGTTCAGGGTTAGTTCGTTGCCGGGTTCCGTCGGGCTGAATCAGTGTGGCCGCTTCGGGGCGCATACTGACGAGGGCGCGAATGTCGGCGCGTGCGCGCTTAACGGCGCGTTCCTGAAAAAACTCGCCGACGGCATAGAACAACATGACCCCTACGGCTTCGGGGTATTCGCCAATGGCAAAGGCCCCGATTGAAGCCAGCAGCATCAGCGTAAATTCGTTGGCCCAGGCTCCGTGGCGCATTTCGCTCCAGGCGGACCGCATGACGGGCAGGCTTACCGGCAAATAGGCTATAACGAAAAGTAGCAAGGACAGCCGGTTATCCGTTCGAACAATCAGACCTGCAACGAGCAACAGGGCCGAAACAATCATGGGCAGGCAGGCACGCCATAGCGGCCCTTCGGCATGGCTGTGTGCGTGATGGCAGCAACAACCGCAGCCACCATCTGCTGCGTGGTCGTGCGTGTGATGGTGTGCATGGCTGTGTTCGTGGTCATGGTCGTGTCCATGATTATGTGCATGGTCGTGATGGTTATGGTGCGTGTGCGCCGGGTGAGATGAGTGGTTCATAACTTTTAAATGGCTATGTCTGTATGTGTTGTTTTAAATTTACGAGCAAAGTTACGAACTTCATTGCGCAACCCGGTTGCAAAAGCAGGTTCGGGCCTGTAGCCGTTTAGGGCTTTTTGATTGCTGATTCGGGTAGCAGGTGCAGCGGCGTTTGGCTGAACGATTCACCGAAAATGGCCCGTCGTTTTTTGCAGAAATCGATCCATTCGTCCGGCGTGTTGGGGTGTATGTTTTCGCCTATGCGGTCGAGCGTTTCGAGCAGTGATACCACCGTGATGCGGTGAATGTCGGAGGCCGGAACGTATTTGATGCCCGTGTTTTTTTCATCGTCTGAGATGGCCATGATTACACCGGCGCGTGTGAGTTCGCTAAGCAATTCGGTGACGATGCGCAGATGCAGTTTTTCGATATCGGCCAGTTCGGTAGCAGTCAGTGGGGTTTCGGCGCGGGCAAAGCGTCGGCAAATGGTGGTGACCAGGCGTATGCTGAGGCAGTCGTGGTCGAGGCGCGAAAGGCGCACATCGTCGTGCCCGTAGTAAAAGCTGTGTATGTTTTGGTCCACGTAGCACAGCGTGCCGCCAAACAGTACCAGCATCCAGGCTATTTGGCAGAGCAGCATGAACAGGGGAAGTGCGGCAAACGAACCATAAATGGCATTGTACGAGGTGAGCCACATTTGCGAATGTACATAACCTATTTGCAGTAACTGAAAGAGTATGCCGGTGGGGATGCCAGCCTTGAGTGCGCTCGACAGTTTGACGTGGGTGTTGGGCATAAAGGCAAACAGTCCTGAAAAAAACAGACACACAATGAGGTAGGGTAGCAGCTGCACCAGAAAAAGAGCCACAGGACGCAGCAGGAGCACATCGGGCACATACTGGCTGGCAGCGGAATAGATGAAAATGGTCAGACCGCTGCTCACAACAATAAATATGGGCAACAGAAAAAATATGGCCGTGTAGTCGGTGAGCATTCTGAATATTGAACGCGGGCGGTCTACTTGCCAAATGACGTTGAAGGCCGTTTCGATGGAGTCGGTGAGGCTGATGAGTGTCCAAAGCAGCATGATGAAGCCGAAGCCTAAGAAAATTCCGCCTTGGGTGTGGTTCAGATACGATTGAACAAAGCCCACCAAGGTGTCGATAAATTCGGGTTTGGCCACGATGTTGCTTCGAATCCATTGTTCGGTAAATTCAACGAGGCCGAAACCTTTGGCTATGGCAAAAACTATGGCGAGAATGGGAACCACCGAAAGCAGCGAGGAATAGGTCAGTGCTGAGGCACGGAAACTCAATTCTTCGCGAAAAAATATGCGGGTTGTCAGATACAGACGTTTAACGATGCCGGCCAATGCACTCCGCCCGGCGTGGGTTCCGCTTTCCCACATGTCGTGAGTTACAAAACGGAAGGCCCAACGGTACCAAACGCGAAATTTCTGGATTATCTTCATAGGTGTAAAAACAGTTTTTGGATGGATGCATGCAAGCGCGTGGGTAAACCGATGCCCCGGTGAGCCATACACCCTGCTTACTGCAAATTAAAGCAATAATGCCGTAAAAAAGGAAGTTTGGACAACAAAAACAGCCTTTTGGTTGATTTTTTAGTCGAATTTAGCCATTTGTATTGGTTGAATCGGCTGGAATTGCCAAATTTGCGCCGCATTGGGTTCTATTTTCATCCATGCCTATTCATTACACATATCTATATATAATAGTTGTAATCATGACGAAGTATTCATTTCTTTCGGCAATCGCAGCTTGCGGTTTTTTGCTGACGAGTTGCGGAACGAGCAGCAATGTGCTGCAAAATGTAGGTCAAGCTCTGGCCGGCGGTATGAACCAAAACGGTAACACCGTGGTTGAAAATAATCAGCAGCAGGGTTTCGACACGGAGTCGTTGTTGGGCAATTTGTTGGGCAATCTGCTGGGTTCGGGTACCACGCTGACTGAAAAAAGTTTGTTGGGCACCTGGAACTACACAAGTTCCGACTGTGTGTTCGAAAGTGAAAACCTGTTGGCACAAGCCGGTGGTGCAGTGGCTTCGAAAAAACTCGAAGAACAGCTCAATACGCATTTGGCCAAAATCGGTGTGAAGCAAGGCGCTTGCTCGTTTACCTTCAACGAAGATAAAACCTATACAGCCATTATCGGCGGACGCACCATTACGGGCAATTATACGCTCGACGTGAAAAATAAAACCTTGAAGATGACTTACCTGGCCGGATTGGGCAGCATGATGCCTAAGGTGGTGGTGAAGAACGGTAAACTCAGTTTGCTGTTTGAAAGCGACAAACTGCTGGGCATCGTGAAAAAAGTGGCAGCTATCGGCAACAGCACGACGTTGAAAGCCATGAGCGCATTGCTGAGCAACTACGAAGGCATGTACATCGGCATTCAGCTCGAAAAATAAGCGTACAACAAATTAGTCGCATATTTCACATGGCGGCAGGAATCATCCCTCCTCGTTCGGAGAGATTGTTCCTGCCGCCTTTTACTGTGCAGTTTCACCAGTCAGCCTGCGCCAAATGTTAATAAGGAAATTCGCTCTGCGTGTAAAACTTCTTAAAATTTATCCTCCTCTCTTCCCTCCGTTTCCCCCTGTTAAAACAGCGAGCCAGCCCATCCTTTAAATTTGTTCAGCGATTGTTGAAATTAGTTCCGAGCTTGTTGAAATTAGTTCCGAGCTTGTTTGAATTAGTTCCGAGCCAGTTATAACAATCTTGGAATTATTGATAATCAGCACTTTCGTAAAAACAACAAATCCGGTTCGCCGTACGCAGCATTCGCACTCAATGGCATGTAGCAGTGAAGGCATTTGTTTTACCTTTATTAAGGTATTTGTTAATCCAACTTCCACACAATGCTGCCAAGAAGTTTACTTGATTTTACCGAAAAAATAATGAACAGCAGGCACGCCATCGAACGAAATGCGCAAAATCAAATCCTGCTGAAAAATAACATCCATACGCGCAACTTTGAGATATGCGCACAAATGATGCAGCCCCCAAAAAAGGCGACAGAAACAATCACTCCCTGTTCGGAGAGGTTGCTCCTGTCGCCTTTTTAAAGTTTTAAGCTGCGTGTGAATCAAGTCGTACACCTCGCCAATGTAGAATGCACTGATGCAGCCCTCGTAGTCTTCGGCCGTTATCCCTTTGTATTCAGCCCGTTCGTGGCTGGGCGAAAGGGTTACACCCGGCTGTTGACACAAGTTGTCGAAGTTGCCATTCAAACTGAAAAACTTGCTGCCCACCTTTACTTTAACCAGTTTTGAGTAAATGGCTTCGTCGATTCGCACTTTCGCGGCAAAAGTAAACCGAACTCTTCCGAAATTTTTTTACAACATCTATAAAATTTCCTCGGCAGCAGTGTTTGTTTGGCCCGTTGTTTGCTACATATTGCTATATAATAAACCAGAAAGTGGCACACAAAGGCCAGTCGGAATAGCCGGAAAGGCAAAAATGGCTGAAAAATGGTGATTTTTGGAAATGAAACGAAACTTCATGCCGAAAGAGCCAATTAAAGTTGTAACTTTGTGCGCAGAAAACTAAACGGCTTCAGCCATCGAACACACTTTGTAAACAAAGCCGGCAGGTGAATGGCCGTTTTTACCCTATGAGTATGAAGCAATACATATCTTATATCATAGTATGGGTGCTGGCCTTGGGCATGAGTGGCAAAATGGCTGCACAAACACCGGCTGACACAGCCGGAACGGTTCAAAACGTGGCACCTACCGAACAGGATTCGGTGGACATCAGTCTGATAACCTGCTCGCCCGGTACGGAACTCTACCAGCTTTACGGACATACCGCTTTGCGCGTTCGCGAAGTGCGACAGGGACGCCGCAGCGACTGGGTGTTTAATTACGGCACCTTCTCGTTTAAGCAAAAGAACTTTATGTGGCGCTTTATGCTCGGCGAAACCGATTACGAACTGAGTGTGCTGCCTTACGGCTACTTCTACGAAGAATATGTGCGCGAAGGACGAGCCATCTATGAGCAGCGTCTGAACCTGACGCCAGCCGAGGAAAAGGCTCTGGTTGATGCTCTGACGCAGAATCTGCAACCGGAAAATGCCGTTTACCGTTACAATTTCTTCTACGATAACTGCACCACACGCGCCTTGCGCATTGTTGCACAGCATGTGAATGGCAAGGTAAAGTGGCCCCAAGGCGAAACGAACAAGAGCTTGCGCGACATTGTGCACGAATATGCTCAAAACGACCCCTGGATTTGTTTCGGGCAGGATTTGGTGCTCGGTGCCGAGGCCGATCGGCCGGCCGATATTCATGCGCAAATGTTTGCTCCGCTTTATGCACAGCGTTATGTGACGGAAGCACGCATCGTCGGTGCCGACGGTAAGGAACGCTTTATGGCCGCTCCGTCGCTGACCCTGCTCCCCGCAGTGCCCATGCCAAGCGAAACCACCGCGTTTACCCCGTTGGTCGTATTTTCGCTGCTGCTGACATTGGTCGTAGCACTCACCATTTACGAATGGATTAAAAAGAAGTATGTGTGGCAAATCGACGCATTGCTTCAGTTTGTGCAAGGCCTTGTGGGTTGCCTCGTGGCATTCCTGTTCTTCTTCTCGGCTCATCCCGCCGTTGGCAGTAATTGCTTGCTGGCACTTTTTAATCCGTTGCCTCTGCTCTTTCTGCCCTGGTTCATGAAGTATGTCACCAATCACCGCCGCTTCGCAGGTCAGTATGTGCAAGGTCTCATGTTGGCAGTAGCCCTGCTGCTCGGTCTTTGCGGCTTGCAGCATTATCCCGCCGAGGTGTATCTGATTATCGCCGCCTTGGCCGTGCGCGTAGTGGCACATTTCAAATTTGTCAAACCATAACCGCTTCAGAAAAAAAGTAACACCGTCTTTTCAGATGGTATCAAGTAATAACGTGCAATGAATCCTTTATCACATCGTTCACTGCAACACACAACTGCCTCGCGGCTGCCCCTGCTGCTGTCGCTGCTGACGGCCATGACCGTACTTTCGGTGTCCGAAGCCAAAGCAACAGCTCATAAAAACGGCATTCCGCGCGTGGTGGTAAACATATTGGTCGATCAACTGCGAACCGACTATATGCACGCCTTCATGCCCCTTTACGGGAATGAGGGCTTTGCGCGTTTGCTGAATGAAGGCCGCGTCTATACGCAGGCTGAATATCCCCATTACCGCCCCGATTTGGCTTCGGCCGCAGCCACTTTTGTTTGCGGAACGACGCCCTATAATCATGGCATCGTGGGCCGACAGTGGATGAACCGCGAAACGCTCCGCCCGGTGTTCTGTGTGGACGATAGCCACTATGCCGGCTTGCAAACTTCAGACGCCTCGGCACCCAGCTATCTGGGCGTGTCGACTTTGAGCGACGAACTCAAAGTGGCCACTACGGGAAAAGCCTTGGTGTATGGCTTGGCACCTTACCGCGAAGCCGCCATCCTGACCGCCGGACATGCAGCCGATGGCGCTTTCTGGATTGACGACCGCACGGGACAGTGGTGCTCAACCTCTTACTATGCTCCGACTTTGCCCGCTTGGGTAACGGTGCTCAACGATGAAGGACTTGACGACCGCATCGGACAGATTACCTGGAACCCTACGAATAACCTGGTGGGTAGTTTCTCGTACTTCCTTTCAGGCGGCGTACACAAACCCTTCTCGCATAAATTCAAGGGCGAAAGCCGTTTTGCTTCGTTCAAAACCAGTGGCTTGGTCAATGAGGAAGTGCTGCGTGCAGCCAACCAGTGCTTGAATGCCACGATGATTGGTGCCGACGATGTGACCGACTATCTGGCAGTAACCTTTTATGCCGGCAACTTTGAACACCGCTCGGTGGTCGATGCCCATATCGAGCAACAGGACACTTACGTGCGGCTTGATCAGGCACTTGCCGGACTCATCAAAAGCGTTGAACGCAAAGTAGGCCCCGGTAACGCACTCTTTGTGCTGACTTCGACGGGCTATGCCGACGAAAATAAAACCGACCTTTCAAAGTACCGCATCCCCACAGGCACTTTCGATGTGGAACGTGCGGCAGCTTTGCTCAATATGTACCTCGTGGCCATTTACGGTCAGGGACAATTTGTTGAAACTACTTTCGGCACGCAGGTTTATTTGAACCACAAGTTGATTGAACAGCGACAAATAAGTCTTGCCGAAATGCTGGAACGTTCGCAGGACTTTCTGCTGCAACTTGCGGGAGTGAAGGACGTTTACACCTCGACACGCTTGCTGCAAGGAGCGTGGACGCCCGGTATCAGCCGCATTCGTGGCGGTTACAATCCGCGCTATTCGGGCGACATCTTGATAGAAGTTGCTCCCGGCTGGCACTATGTGAACCAAACTCAGGGCGACGACCAGCTGGCCCGCGAATCGTATATTCCATTCCCCATTATATTCTTCGGACAGGGAGTGATAGCCGAAAAACTGCGCACCCCCGTCTCTGTTGACTGTATAGCCCCCACCATTTCGAAGGCTATACGCATACGCGCTCCGAATGCTTGCGGCGTGGCCCCCTTGTTCTAAGGCAGGGCTTCCCTAACTTCAGCATTTTCAACCGGGCTGCTTTTGCAGTCGCGTAAATCAAAAGTCAACATATTCCGGGTTGCCCGACCGTTAGCCGTTTTACATTTAAATAAAACTTATCCACGGCAATGCCATGCACTGCGAACCGCTCGCGGCATCACAGCGTGTGACCCGACAATTCAGAAACAAACAAAACAATGGATATCAATAAAATTCTCAGCAAACTTTTCGGTAACAAGTCAACCCGCGATATGAAACTCATTCAGCCGTGGGTGGAAAAGGTGAAGGCCGCTTATCCCGCCATTCAGCAGCTCGATAACGACGGCTTGCGTGCCAAAACGAAAGAACTGCAACACAACATTCAAAGTTCGGCCGACGACTTGAAAGCCAAAATCGATGAACTCAAGGCTAAAATCGACGCTACGCCCATCGAGGACCGTGCCGTGATTTTTAACCAAATCGACAAACTCGAGGAACAGGTGCTCGACCGCATGGAAGAAGCACTCACCGCTGCTTTGCCCGACGCCTTTGCCATCGTGAAAGATACGGCTCGCCGTTTCTCAGAGAATGATACCATCGAGGTAACTGCCACCGACTTCGACCGCGAACTCGCTGCCATGCACGACTTCGTACGCATCGAAGGCGATAAGGCTATTTATCAGAACCACTGGCTTGCCGGCGGTAACGACTTGAAGTGGAACATGGTACACTACGATGTGCAGCTCTTCGGCGGTGTCGTTCTGACGCAGGGTAAGATTGCAGAAATGGCAACGGGTGAAGGTAAAACCCTTGTGGCAACCTTGCCTGTATTCCTTAACGCATTGACGGGTAACGGTGTACACGTGGTAACGGTCAATGACTATCTGGCCAAGCGTGACTCTGAATGGATGGGTCCGCTCTATATGTTCCACGGACTTTCGGTAGACTGTATTGATAAGCACCAGCCTAACTCTGAATCGCGCCGTCGCGCTTATCAGGCCGACATCACCTTTGGTACGAACAACGAATTCGGTTTCGACTACCTGCGCGACAACATGGCCATGAGCCCCAAGGACCTTGTGCAGCGTCGTCACAACTATGCCATTGTCGATGAGGTCGACTCCGTGTTGATTGACGATGCCCGTACGCCGCTCATTATTTCAGGTCCTGTGCCCAAGGGCGATGACCAGCTTTTCGAACAGTATCAGCCCCTCGTTGAACGTTTGGTTGAAGTGCAGCGCAAACTCGCTACGCAGTATCTTGCCGAAGCCAAGCAAATGATTGCTTCGGGCGACAAGAAAAAGGAAGAAGAAGGTTTCCTTCAGCTTTACCGCAGCCATAAGGCGTTGCCCAAGAACAATCCGCTCATTAAGTTCCTCTCTGAAAACGGTGTTAAGGCCGGTATGCTCAAGACCGAGGAAATTTATATGGAAAATAACAACCGCCGAATGCCCGAAGCGGTTGAACCCCTTTACTTCGTGGTTGACGAAAAAATGCACAGCGTCGACCTCACCGATAAGGGTAACAAATGGTTGGCCGACCAGATGCAGGACGATCAGCTCTTCGTACTCCCCGACATCACGGCCGAACTCTCTGAACTCGAAGCCAACAAGTCGCTTAGCGACGAGGAACGCGTGGCACGCAAGGATGCCCTTTTGCAGGACTATGCCATCAAGTCAGAGCGTGTACATACCATTCTGCAGCTTCTCAAGGCCTACACCATGTTCCGCAACAACGAGGAATATGTGGTGATGGACGGACAGGTAAAAATCGTCGACGAACAGACCGGACGTATCATGGAAGGTCGTCGTTGGAGCGATGGTTTGCACCAGGCTGTTGAAGCCAAGGAACACGTAAAGGTGGAAGCCGCTACGCAGACCTTTGCCACCATTACGCTGCAGAACTACTTCCGTATGTACCACAAACTCTCGGGTATGACCGGTACCGCAAGTACCGAAGCCGGTGAGTTCTGGAACATTTATAAACTCGACGTGGTGGAAATTCCTACCAACCGTCGCGTGCAGCGTGTCGACATGAACGACCGCGTGTACAAAACCAAGCGCGAGAAGTACAAGGCTGTTATCGAAGAAATCGAAAAGATGCGTTTCGCCGGCCGCCCTGTGCTCGTAGGTACTACCAGCGTCGATGTCAGTGAGTTGCTCAGCCGTATGCTCGACCTCCGTCACATCGGTCACCAGGTGCTCAATGCCAAACTTCACCAGAAGGAAGCTGACATCGTGGCCCTTGCCGGTCAGAGCAATAAGGGAACGGTTTACCTTGCTTCAGACGGCACGCCCTTCACCACCAAGGCCGAAGCTACGCAGTACATGAAGCAGAACAGCCTCAATGGCGACGTAACTACCGAAGAACGTCTGCTCGGTGCCGTAACCATTGCAACGAACATGGCCGGTCGTGGTACCGACATCAAACTCTCTGACACCGTGAAGGAAGCAGGTGGTTTGGCCATCATCGGTACCGAACGTCACGAAAGCCGCCGCGTTGACCGTCAGCTCCGTGGTCGTGCCGGTCGTCAGGGTGACCCCGGTTCGTCTGTATTCTTTGTTTCGCTCGAAGACAACCTTATGCGTCTGTTTGCTTCGGAACGCATTGCTCGCGTCATGGACAAACTCGGCTTTAAGGAAGGCGAAATGATTGAAGCCAAGATGATTAACAACAGCATCGAACGTGCACAGCGCAAGGTCGAAGAAAACAACTTCGGTATCCGTAAGCGTTTGCTCGAATACGATGATGTGATGAACAAGCAACGTACCGTTATCTACGAAAAGCGCCGTCATGCTTTGATGGGCGAACGTGTAGGTATGGACATTGCCAATATGTTGTGGGACCGCGTAATCAACATTATCGATAAGAACGATTACGAAGGATGCCGTGATGGATTCATCGAAATCTTTGCCATCGAAGTTCCGTTTACTGAAGCTGAGTTCGAAGGTATGAAGCGCGACGACCTTTACGAAAAGGCATTCCAGGCTGTTGTCGAGGCTTTCCGTCGCAAAACCGACCGCCTTGCTGAAGTGGCTATGCCCGTTATCAAGCAGGTGTATGAAAATCAGGGACAGATGTACGAAAACATTCTTGTGCCCATCACTGACGGCAAACTGGTTTACAACATTCGCACCAACCTTGAAAAGGCTTACACCTCTGAGTCGAAGGAAGTGGTTAACGACTTTGAAAAGGCCATCCTGCTTCACAACATCGACGATGCATGGAAAGAAAACCTCCGCGAACTCGATGAACTCAAGAAGTCTGTTCAGAACGCTTCGTACGAACAAAAAGACCCGCTTCTCGTGTTTAAACTCGAAAGCGTACAGTTGTTCGACAAGATGGTGAACCGCATCAACAACGAAACGGTATCGACCCTTATGCGCGGACAGATTCCCGTACAGGCTCCGCAGAACGTACAGGAAGCAGCTCCCGCTCAAGAGGAAATGCCCCAGAACCTTACCACCGAACACGAGCAGCTCGATGGTAGCGGACAGCCGGAAGTACAAGATACCCGCGAACACAACAACCAGCCCATCGTAAAGGATCAGACACCCGGACGTAATGATTTGTGTCCTTGCGGAAGTGGCAAGAAGTTTAAAAACTGCCACGGACGCGGATTGGCTTAATCAACGGGTACAATACGATTGCATGGAGCAACGCCTGCGCTAAACAGTGACTGCGTTAAGCTTCAGTAAGCATACTCCTTTAAGTAGATGTTGATAATTAGTTTCTCGCCGAAATTATTTTTCAACATCTACTTATTCCATACACGCATCCTGAAAGTAGGTACCTTTGATATGTGAAGGGTTTGAAGTAAAGTTCAACGCCTACTTGTAAATACCTTTTTATCAAAAAACACTAAACCTCAACGCTTTATGAAAATCAAATCACTTCTTGCAGTAGCAGCTGCATCATTAGCCTTTACGGCTTGTGTCGACGATGGTGGCAACGAATACCACAGCACCTCGTTCTATCCCATGACCAGTTCAGGCATTCAGTGCTTTGCCGACCAAACTGTCGACTCTGTACGCGTAATCAGCTACGACTCTTGGTCGCTCACCAACTCTTGTCCCTGGATGGAAATTTCGGAAAACGGACGTCCCGCTCCCTTTACCGTAAAAATTCCTGCAGGCTTCAGCTCATCGAACCGCCTCGACCTCAAACTGCAACCCAATACCACCGGTATGATGCGTCGCACGCAAATCGACGTAGTCAGTTCATTCGATAAAATCGGTACCGTTTCGCAAACGCTTACGCAATATCCTTATCACAACGTGATTTGGCCTAACGTAAAGTCAGTTACCGAAAACGGCAACACCACTTACAACTTTACGCTCAATGTAGATGCAGCTGGCACTACGGGCGATGAAATCAAGAATTGCCTTAAAATCAAGCTCTTTTCAGCCGATGCTACGTTGATTTCAGCCGAAAGCTGGGTACGTCCCAAAAAGACCGAAGGCTTCGAAACAGCCAAACTCGAAGTGGTACCTTTGGCTATCGACCGCAACAGCACCGACGCAGAACGTACCGCTGTGCTCACCCTCAGCTCGCTCGGCATCAAAACCCAAATTAAAGTGGTTCAGGCCAAGGCCGGCAAGTAATTTGGCATAGTTGTCCGGGACCGAAGCGTCTGTTGCGTTTCGTCCCCATTATATACGGCAAAGCCCCGTTTCAGCGCGTCCACACCTTTCGGACGTTCTGAAACGGGGCTTTTTGTTTTAACTTTTCCCGCCTTTTCTGGCCAAGTTCTTTGTGATCAGTAGCAAAAAAGGTGTGGGGGCTGCAGCATTTTTGTGAGACCAAACGTTGCAGATTTGTACGTTTTGAGAATCGGCATGAGATAAAATGTTACATCCCGATTTCATTTTTTTCGCGTGTGAAAAATGAACCGGAATGCCCGTAAATAAAGGGCTGAATGCCCATTTTGAGTGTGGGAAAATTTCGAGGTGCGATATTAGAGGGCCAAAAAAAATGGATTTCGGGTTGTGCATGTTGTATCTTTGCAGTAGCGAAGTCAGGCGGCACCTCAGCATAACTTTAGAAAACAAGTTTTCAAGTTCTGCATTCGGTTGGCACTGACATTGCCTACGGCGAA